>Ga0315296_10000653_pt1 | contig 31388 bp, 31 predicted proteins | sample YL17G14_18_MG_FD_203921 | JGI IMG/M metagenome (GOLD analysis project Ga0315296, IMG submission 203921) | Sediment microbial communities from Yellowstone Lake, YNP, Wyoming, USA - YL17G14_18 | ecosystem: Environmental > Aquatic > Freshwater > Lake > Sediment | place: USA: Wyoming | collected... | reverse complement strand
GAAGTCGGGATTCACGTGGATGTGCGGTTTGCTGCTTCCGTCGTACGGGTCATTGAAGAGGACAAAGTAGTGTTGGTTCTGGTATTCGTAGGCGCCTGTGCCATAACCCATCCATCTCGCTTGAGCCAGAAGACTGTCATGGACGAGCGGTATGAAGCTTAGCGCAATAATGTAAACCGCGAAGAATACGACTAGGCTGCCTTTGAGCTTCAAACTTCGCTCTCCGCTTGTCACTTGAAGACGTTGTCTTTTGCGAAGACCTCAATTCCGTTTTGGCCGATCATGTACGGCCTCAGCTGCGTGTCGTGTGCGATACCTCTCATCTTCTCCACTTGGATCGCTCTCACGACATTGCCTTCACGAATGCCCGTACGTAAGAGCACCACGCCTTGGGATAGGAACTCCTCAAGTTGGAACTTTCGACTGAGCATTGAGGTTCTCAGTTCAGTGGTCACGAGACATGTCGCGCCGGTCGAAGAGAGAGCGTCGAAGAGCATCAGCATAGCCCGCCTTCTCTTGATCGGCGAGTGATATCTAACCGAAAGCGATGTAATCGGGTCAACTGCGAGGCGCGTTACATCCTCTTCCTCTGCGAGACGTTTGACAGTCTCAACGAGCCCGCGCAGAGTGATCTCAGGTACGGTATCGTGCATGGGCAAGCCTCCACGTCCCTCGTGTGTGCCAACTGAAGTAGTCCCGGCGCGTCTGAAGGGCGTTGCATCAACGAACATCATCTTGCCTTCGGCCTCCAAACGGTCCAAGTCCCAGCCGAACGCAGACACGTTCTCCTTCACCAGTTCCGGCCTCTCGTCAAACGTGATGTAGATCGAACGTTCGCCCGCGACAGCTCCAGCCCTCAGGAATTGAATTGCAAGGATTGTCTTGCCTGACCCTGGACTCCCTACGATGAGGATCGTTCTTGCCTTGGGGAATCCGCCCCCGAGGATGTCGTCGAGCCCCTTGACCCCAGATGAAGCGCGTTCCATTGCTATCCGCAGCGACTGTCAACGGTAGCTGCTTCGCTCGTATTAAGAATTTGACTTACGGCGACACACGTGGGCGATGGTACCGTTACATCTGAATACCCCATGACCAATCTTGGCAGTGGGTCGAGGCTTGCGTTTCGAGACTGTACTTCTCTCCCAAGCGATCGTTTCCGCCGGACTTGATGAGCGCCTCTGGCTTGGCGTTGACACCAATGCCGCTAACTAACGAGTGAGCGCGTCACTGCCCATGTGACGGCATTCTCGCCAGAATCGATCCTTCCGAGAATTCTCTTGGCTCTGGGCCCGAACTCTGGGTGAGCCCTTACGACGGGGAGGAAGATGCTGGTCTCAACGAACCTAAAACGATCACTTTCCAAGGCTCTTCCTCTTGGCTATTGCCTTGCGCGCAAGCCTTTTCGGGTTCTGCTCTCTCGCAGTTGATGCGAGCCCCCCAGATCGCCTGGGTCGGGTTCTTGGTAGGGACGGCTGGCCTAATGATTATCTCGTCTCCCCTCTGCTCAACCTCAAGTTTCGAACCCGATGCTATTCCAAGCCTCTCTCTCATGTCTCTCGGAAGCATGACCCTGTGCTTCTCGTCCACAATCAACTCGGCCAATCGGCCCACCCTCCTTAACCCACTCCGTTGGTGGGATTAGAGCCTTTCGGAGACACGGTAGTTCAATGCGAATCCGAGAATTCTCTCGCCATTCACTTTTCAGGGAGCTCTGATCAAAGCAAGCCATATATTCCACAGAGCCCATAGCGGCTATAGACCGGAGTTGGCCACGACAACTATCCAAGTCGAGGAGAAGACCAGGCGGGAACTCTTCAGAATAGTCTCCGAACTCGAGAGAGAGAAAGGGAGGCGCGTCACTTACGACGAAGCGATCATGGTGCTGATAGGGCGCGCGAAGCTCAGGAACGCTGCGAGGGCACGTTTCGGTAGCCTCTACGGCACGCTAGGTCCGGACTCGGGGATTTGGATCGAGTTGGGAAGGCTAAGAAGGAGCGAGAAAGCGAGAGTTGAACGAATCGTCGAGGCTTCCAGATAGACTATCGGTAGATTCGGGAGTGATATTGGCATACTATCTTGGTGAAAAGATCGGCGCCCTCGCTCGGAGCGATATCTTCGAATCCGCGGAGAAGACGATCTATCACAACAGGCTCTGCGTAGCTGAGCTCTTCTATGTCCTCTGTCGTAGAAGAGGTATCAAAGCCGCCACCGACTACACTCACGCGTTTCTTGATGCGGAGCATGGTGTCTTGAGCGATTCTGACGAGATTGACATTGCCGCAGGGGCCTACAAGTGCGAGAGAGCGATGTCGCTTGCAGACTGCTATGTGATCGCGACAGCAAAGTCTCATAGCGCCTCAGCGGTTTTCGCCCGTCATGAGAAGGACCTAGATGCAGAGATCAAGAGGAAACGTTTCGACGTAGAGGTCCTGTTTCTAGAAGATCTCAAGGTCTAGCAGGAAGCCGCAAGACCTCTTGCGTTCCTATGGCTCACGGAATCGTCAGATCGCTGAGAAGCTATTCAATCGGGTCGGAGATTTCCTGCATATCATCGCTGCCAGCAATGACGTACCGCCCGTCATCTGAAACCGCCACTGCCCACGCGTAATTTCCAGTCCTGTAGGTCCACGCGAACGGCGCTGAACTGGCAGTTACGGCCAACACGACGAAGAGAGCGATGCAGGCGTAGTTCAAAACAGGCAACCGTGGTCCTGGGCACACGTACCCTTTACGCTCAACTTTCTGTCAACCGGCTACTGTGACCATGACACATATGAACACCGTTGGAAATCTAGGACCCCTCAGCACCGATATTCGGGCTTGCTTGTCTTGTGCGGGCCGTGCATTACGGAAAGGTTCATCTATGGCGGTATGATCCTCCGCGTGCGTTATATTTCGGTTTCCATGCATACGGTGAGCAGTGGAACCCCAAGTATGAGGCTCGTCATTTCTCTATTGTTGTTGGCTGTGCTCTTGCTAGCAGGGATCCCCAACAACTTCTGCGCAGCCTCTCTCGCGACTCGTCCCACGAAGAACATCACTTTGTACGCGCATTCGGATAGCAGCGCTACATCCGTCGGAGGACGCACACTGAGCGCTACTTCAGTCGCAGGGAAGAGAAGCACAGCCGATGTGACAAAAGTTGTCACGTTCACACTTATACCCGCGCTGGTCGCGCCCCTGCACATTCTTGGCACGGTGGCCGTCAATGTCTGGTTACAGTCCGGACAGAACGTCGGGGGAACTCTCCATGCGGCGGTTTCGGAGGTACTTGCGGACGGCACGGTTGTGCAGATCCGGTCAGCAAATGTCACAGCAAGCGTTCGTCAAGCCCGCCCTTCAGGCATGATCTTCGCTTTCGGAGGCGTCGATCACACCCTCTCAAAGGGCTCAACCATTCGCCTTGAGGCACAATTCAGGCCGACCATCCAGACGGCAGTCCTTCTGCTCTGGGACGACCCTACAACGCCCACCAGCCTGACAATCCAGGTGGAAGACGCGATCACCCTGGGGATTCAGATCATCGGCAAGAATAAACGAGCCTCGATAGTCTTCCCCACGAATGACACCGGAGGGCCGGCTTCTCTGGTTGCCAAGGTGAATGTAGTGGATGTCTTTGGGAGCCATGATATCAGAAGCGTGACGCTGTCCATAGGAAATAGCACGGGCTTCTTGGTCGTTTCCGAGACGCCCATGGTTTTCACCGGGGAAGACCCTGTCACAGGTAGCTACACATTCGAGCTGGGCGTTACTGCTCCTGAGGGCCGATATAGAACGTCTGTGACGGTTCGAGATACCGCCAACAATTCATACACGGCCTCGTCAGAGTTCCTTGTGACAGAATTCTATCCCGTAACCGTTGTCGTGTCCGACCTGCATGGCAGGCCGGTACGAGGCGCGCCCATCTCGATCCTACTCAACTCGACCGTAGTGGAGTCGGGGGACACTGATGCTGAGGGCTTAGTCCATCTCTCTGTACCATCAAGCGGTCAGGTCGCAGCTTTCTCCATCGCGATGGAATACAGAGGCACCGAGATGATCCTGGCCGATCTCATTGCCATTAGGGGACACGACATGCTTCGCCTAGAAGCACCACTCTCCGACTGGACAATCCTAGTTCGCTATCAAACATTCAGTTTTCCAATCGCCGGAGCAACTGTCCGCATCGAAGCGGGAAACATGACAATCCTATCGGGCACAACTGCGCCCGATGGTTCAGTGACCTTCCCACAGATCCCGGCCGGAACTTACACGATAATGATGGAGAGCCCATCAGTCAAGTATCAGTTGACGGCCGAACACTCTCACGATAAGGCAACCATCCAGGTTGACGTACCGCTTGCTTTTGCTCTTCCCACATACGCTTGGCTTGGAGTTCTTATGGTTGTGCTAGCATCAACGTTCGGAATCTATGCAATCCGGCGTGGGAGAAGGAGGCGCCCGCGATCGTTCACGTACTTCAAGACACTTCTTGGAGGGGCGCTCCCTTCGACAAGCATCACGATGATCTCAGGCAACCCCGGGAGCGGGAAGACACAGACGATCTACAGCATAATGGGTGAGAAGCTAGCAGAGAATAGGCCGGCAGTCTTCGTGACAAACGTCGAGTTTCCAGAAAGGGTCAGAGCAGCACTGAAACTGTTCGGAATAGACGCCCATACGTTGGAGAAAAAGGGGAACCTACGATTCGTGGACTGCTACACGGGGATGGCTGGCGGAGAGTCGAGCGAGGCACATCATGTTTCGTCACCGACCGACCTGACGGCGTTGGGTGTTCAAGTCTCCGCATGCTTTGCCGAGGTGGGCGGGAGAGGCGATGTGTACTTGGATTCAATCACTCCGGTCGTAGTCAGGGGAAAGTTTGAGAGAGCCTTCGATTTCATCCGCTATTACGGCGCGAGAGTGAAAATCGAGGACTGCTCATTCTTCTATACCGCCAGCTCCTCGATCGAATCCGAAGCTCTGACGAAGTTTGAGGATGAAGCTGACTGTGTCATTCAACTTGAGTTGTACGACTCTGCTGGCGTGACTAGAAGAAGGCTGAAGGTTAAGAAAGCCCGCGGATTGAGTCACCGCCAAGACTGGATCGAATTCACCATAAACCAACGCGGAGAAATAGAGTTCCATCCCGAATGACTCGCGTACGCTGTTCGACTAGCTTCAATCAGAGGGCGAGTAAGACTGGTTCAGAGTAACGTCTGGGCTTTTTCGTATTGCGGAAAGAAAAAGAAAGGGGTTGAGGGATCCGTTGGATCCCTCGGTTCTTCTATTCGCGTCTGCGTCTTAGTACGTACAGCGAAGCTGCGAGTGCTGATAGTGCAACGAGTGGTGCAACTGGGAATTCTGGTACGGGTACGCCGGTCTGTTGGAGGCCGACGTCAAGCATAGTGTTGAAGCCTGGGCTGATGCTCACGGTGTATGGTGCGCCGGGTGCTTCGAATACCTGTGGGGCGACGGTTACCTGCGCACTGATGTCGCAGGTTCCGGCTGATAGCCACACGAAGTAGTCGTCGTCAGCGAGCCCGGGTGTCGTGTACATGAAGGCCTCCTCGGGTGAGCATGCTGAGCTGATCTTGACCCAAGGCATGTTCTTTACGTTGCCGTACATGTCAGTCCATGCAACAAAGCCCGACAGGCGTCCGTACTGCTGCATGTGCACGACGACCGTGGTCACGCCACCCCATGGAACCTCGACACCTGCTATGTCGGAGCCCATGTAGTACGACTGCCAGTCGTCTCTCAAGGTGGTTAGGTCGTTAGGATCCCAAGTCAAGCCGTCGGGACCGAGTGGGTCGAAGGCCCATACCTTCACCTTGTATAGACCACCGCCAGTGATGCCTTGTCCGTCAGGACTTCCGCGGAGTCCGGTGTTCGTCTGCATTGCTCCGTCGGTTGTGTCATAGCCGTTCGCCCAGAGTCCGTCATTTCGGCTCGACTTGCCGCCGAAGTAGTTGTAGAATCCAAACACGTCAAATGCGGCAGTGTTGGAGCCAAACGGATCGGCGGGGACTATGAGTCTTTGAGCGTCGATTGGGTCAAGTGCGATGTAATTCTGGAATACGGTGCCCGGTACGCCCCAGAAGTAGTTCGACATGTATGCACGTTGGCCATAGCCTGCGTCGGAACCTGCACCTTCAGCTGGCTGAGTATTGATCTTCTTCCAGTCGAGCGTTGGATCCCACGGTGCATAGTTGCTTGGAGCCAGTGGGTTCACGTCAGCCATTCCGTAGACGGATGCGCCCACGAGCTCGTCAGCCTCGTTGAAGACCTCAACTCTGACCCAGCCGTTGAAGGCGATGTAGTCGTACTCTTTGTTGAAGTCCATGAGGACACGTATCTGGGCGCCCTGCATCAAGTCGACCTGAATGTCAGCATTGCCTCCGAGTGTCAGGTCATGCGGGAAGTTGCGGCGCTCGACGTAGCCGTAGGTATTGACGGAGAACTTGTACTGGCCCGGTTCGAGGTGTGTTGGGTATAATCCGATGTAGTTAATCGGAAGCCCTGAGTCAGGTCCGAAGCCCCAGTGTTGGTAGTCGTTTCCTGTGAAGACGACGGTCAGCTGCGTGTCCTCGCCTGGGAATGGCGGGTTGACCAAGTCGTCGTCACTGAGCGCGTAGGTGCTTCCAATAGTTCCGTCATCTTGCACTACGCCCCACATGTCGTTGGAGAGGGACTCGACGACGTTGTCATCTGCGTCGAGTATGTCGAGCCCTATCTCAGCGCCTGGGAACGTCCACGGCTTGGGGTGAGCTGGAGTCTGCCAGTCGACGGATCGGAGCTTAAGTGTCAGCTTGTTCCTGGTCACCCAGAAGCTGATCTCGCTTGGGGAGTTGCATAGAGCTATGGTGCCCGTGTGGTCGGTGGTGATTGTGTACCAGCCGGCGCCCTCTACGCCTGGTGTTCCCCACCACGCGCCTGTCTGGTCACCCATGTCCGCCATGTACATCTTGATCTCATAGGTGCCTGGCTGGAGGCCGTAGTCCTTCCAAGCCGGGTCATCCTCGTAGGCGGTGTACATGTAGCGGTTCGACCAGCCTTCCAAGATTATGGAATCTGTGTTGATGTTGTAGTTCAGACCCGTGTTCGGGTTCACTTGCGGCCCATAGGTTGCGCATGTGGAGTACCAGAAATAGCCGCAGCCGGGATCCCAGAACCCCAAGTCACCATTGGGTTCGACGATTAGTGAGGTGACACCCTTCTCGACGCCGTCCTGCTCCGCTGCCAATACGAGTGTTGTCGGCGTGTTGGGTAGGTCCCATTGCATGTGAGGTCTAATTGCGAACCAGTTGCTCCTTCTAAGGTCCATGCCCACGCTGGTGCTGCCGGACACAGTGAACTTTCTCTGCCAAGCATCGTCCTCAGTCATGACGTAGCCAGTGACCCAAGCTTTGACCTCGTACTCGGCTCCTGACGTGAAACCGTTGATAGTCTTCTTGAGGCGTGCAGGGGCCATCCCAGTTTCTTGGATCGCTCCGCTGAACTGCACGGTGTAGCTAGTCGCCAGCGGATCGGTAAGGCCGCCGGTCCACATCACCCAGTTACCGTCCGTGTCGTGGAGATCTAGGCTTATGGGTCTTGGCCTGCTCAAGTCTACGTTCGTTGGGTCGTTCGTGCCGTACGGCGGCTGCCAGAGGCTGCCCCAAGGTAGTTCTCCTCGCCCGTGCTTCGCATAGACCGTGACATCCACACTAGGCCCTAGGCCGAGAAACACGGTATCGAGGTGCTTGGATTGTCCTGCCAGCACGTCGAAGCGTGGGGCTTCTCCCTTCGGATATCCTCCTCCACCTATTCCTCCATCTACTCCTCCCGCTGACGCGTAGAGTGTGTAAGTGCCCGGTGCTACACCGAATAGCCAGTAAGTGTACGACCACCCAGTGGTGGCGGTATCTTCAGGGGCCATGTAGTAGACTGCACTGACAGTCCTGCCCTCGGGAGTTGTTCCCTCCAGCCAGACTTTGCCGTATCTGTCGGTGTTGGTGAACGTACAGGTAAGCTCGGCACAGAGGCCGACATCACCTGTCACGTAGGCAGTGTTCAGCTCGCTCTTGACGATCATGATCGGCCAGTCGCGGGGATCGAAAGCGTATGCAGCGGAGACTGCGGAATGCGTACCCATTCCCATCTTGAAGTGGTAGACGCCCGCCGTTGTTGGTGCCTTGAGGTTGAACAAGCGGATATGATATGTGCCTGGATCCCACATGGTTCCGTCGTACCAGAGCGGGTCATCATCCGTTGACCACCTGAAATTACCGACCCTAACATATGTCCACCCAGGCGCGAACGCATTTCCGAGCGGCAGCGTCGAGACGTAGACGTAGCCACGGTCACTGGTGATGTCGGTCCAAACGTTAAACCGCTTCTCACTCGAAGTCGCGGCAGGGGTGCCGTCCGGCTTCAGGAATACGAAGTCGGGCGGAATAGCTATCGCCACAGCTCCTTGGAAGGAGCTGTCAACCGTAATGTCGAACTGTAGATCTCCTATGCTAGGCGAATCCTCCGTGCTCGCAAGAATCGCATATTCAAGATGCTTGTTGATGACCTCTTCCGGATTGTCCCACAGAGTTCCGAGAGTCTGGCTCCAGCCAGGATGATATGGGTCTTCGACGCCCGGCCTTAGGAAGACTGTAACTCCACCGGGCGTGTCAGCCTTGACGGATGGGGTGATCACTGAAACTGCGCTGAGAATCATTAGTAGCGTTATCGCAATTGCAAGTATTTTCTTACTCATTTTCAATTCTCTCTCATTCATTTTGGGCCTGCATGCGCTTGCATGTAAGCCGTACAACCGCGTTGGACGAACATTGCTTATAAAAGGGTAGATCGGTCGCCGACATACCCATCCAGTTCCCCATACGCTAGCAAACGTGGAATTCCTGTGCAACATACTGCAAATGGGCATGGACGAGCGCTTATCTGCGAGCCAGGAGAAGAACTTTCCCTCGGGCGGTGTTGGCAACTGAAATCCTCCAGAAGTGCGCTGTGTGCGGCCTTGACGCTTCTGCTACTTGCCGCCGTTTCCCCTTTTCTTGTGAGCCTCGCCAGCGCGGCAGACTCAGGTCCAATCCTTGAGACTAGTCTGGACGCTTCGGCAGACGAGTATGCCGATAGCATGTACCCGGCATCGCAGTACGGCTCCAGGCTCGTGCTCTATGTCGGCAACAGTTACGACTATGTCCAGAATCGATCTGGGCCCGCAAGGATCTACATCCAGTTCGATGTTTCATTGATCGCTCGCCGCGCTCAGGTCGTTTCAGCTGTGATGTCTCTGTATCAAATGTATGCTCCAGCGTCAAGTCAGACCTACGAGGCGCATTTGGTCCAGTCAGCCTGGAACGAGTCCGCAGTGGACTGGGGGACTCAACCGACCGTTAGCCCGATCGTCATATCGACCGCTCTTGCACTTTCCAAGAAGGATCTTCGGGTTTCATGGGATGTCACTTCGGCTGTTCAGGCTTGGCTGAACGGCGACGCTCCGAACTACGGGTTGATGATCCGCATCCAAGACGAGAAAACCGGAGTAGCGAACGAGGCGTCCGGCTTCTACTCACGAGAATATCCAAAAGAAGATCTCAAACCGAAGCTTCACGTTCGCTACCAGAGCCGGCCTCCCTTCACCTACCTGTTCTCCACGAAGATCGTTGGACTGCCAGAGGATCTAACAACACGACTAACGACGGATGAAAACCTGACGATCCAAGTGCGCGGAGGAGCCGTAGGCTACTTCCTCTTCGAGTCCGGAACGACTCATGTGATCACTGCTGATGAGTACGTGTATGCGGGGAAAATGGTTCGCTATCATGCGACAAATCACTCTGCCATCGCTGTGGGGGACGGAGAGTTCACTGTCGGATATGAACCTCAGTTTCTCATCATCGTGAAGTCGGAGCCGGCCGGTCTGATTCAGCGAGAGTGGAGTGACTGGTATGATCGCGAAACAGGAGTCGAGACACCGCTGGCGCCGGAAGTCGCCTACAGTGAATCGGACATGAGAATCCTCTTCGACGCATGGTACATGAACGGTGACCGGGAGTCTGGCAACCCGATCCATTTCACCGTAAACGGACCGGCGACTGTCGTGGCGAGATATGCAACCACCTACAACATTACTGTGAGTTCGCCGTTTGGCATCGTGTTAGGATCGGGGTGGCATGCGGCGGGGTCGAGTGTCGAGATATCTGTGACGCCAACTTACGTGCCCGATGAGGGGATTCTCGGCTGTCTCGGTCTGGGCATGACATTCGACCACTGGTCAGGCTCATTCGACAGCACATCATCCAAGACCACGATAACCGTCAACGGCCCAATCCAAGCCAGAGCTGTTTGGACGGAGGACCGATCCCGGCTCGTTCTCGGAGTTACAATCGTTGCTGGGTTTGTGTTAGTTCTTGCAATGTTACGGGCGAGGGCGAGATCTTCGCGACCTGAAAGATTCACTCAGCGGGCTTTGATTCTCTCCGCGACTGAAGTCGGGAGATTCATGCTTCCACTCTGATCCTCTCTAGGGTGGGCATTCCGTTGTTGCGGTTCCACCTGCATCGATCCCAGTGTAGAAGCATAGGCCAAGCCATTGGCCTGACAGCGTACCCGCCGTAGCGAGCCGCCATATTCATGATGCTTCTGCTTACTCGAGCCTGCCTCGCCTATTTTCGGTTGGGAGCCTTATTCGAGGCTTCGGACATTTCAACCACATCTGAGCCTACTGTCCCTTCCGGGTTTGTCTCATTCGGCCCAGCAGATCCGGTGTGTGCCAGACGTTTAAGCTGCAAGGGCTCGCTTACTCCACGACCAGAAGTCGGGAGCTTGCGCTCGCCCAGTTATGGTCAGCCTCTTGACCTCGGCTATGTCGGGTCTGGTGAACTCGGCGTAGCCGTTCACGTTCATGTTGCGTTCGCCGATGAGCTTCGAGAACAGCCAAACGCAGTAGCTGTGCCTAGCCGTCAAATGGTCGAGTATACCAAGCTTCCGCTTGGTTAGCGCGTAGTGGACCGGGGCGCGAACGGTCTTGGTGACTTCCAACCCTGAGAACCGTACAGCCGATCAGAACCTAAATGCCTGAGAGATAACTGAAAGTTAACACATTCGTATCGATTTCCGGCCACCCTACACATCTATGAACCTGTTCTTTGAGAACTCTATGCGGAGCTTGATGGACCCCACCCTCTGTTGGATAACCCTCGCCTCAGGAAGGTTCAGGGTCAGGCAGGCAGTTCTGACCTTCCTCTCAAACTCGTCAACCCTCAAGCGCCTGCCTCTGCCAAGATTCTTCCAAGTTCCTTGTTTTCGGTGAGAAGAGCTTCCCACTCGAACAAGTCGGCTTCCTCTGCCCATTCATGTGGGCTTCGGAGTATCCTCCGGCAAAGTCTCGCGAGGCTCCGGTACTTTCTGGCAAACTCTCTTGATTTGGACTCGTTATCTTTCAGCCTTGGCATTATTCTGCTGACAACGATCGACCGAATCCTCTCCTCAACGGGCTGACCCTCAAGAATCCTCACGGCGTCGAGCAAGCTCTTTGGTAGACCTATCACAGTCAATGAAACCTGAAACCCCATTATGTCGTGCTATTCCAGAGTGCGACGCGGTCGGCCGCTTCGATTCGCGAGACTCGTCGGACCTTCTGGCAGCCGTCCTTCAAACAAGAAGCAGAGTTCGCGGTCGAAGGCCGGGTCGTCTGCCAGTTCATAAGCAATTCCCCAAATGACCGGCGAGCGAAGAGCGCAAACCAGACCAAGTTTCGTCTTGTGGAAGTGTTCTCGATTCGCGTCCTCAAGCATCTGAAGGAGCAGATGAGAAAAATGGGCTTGGATTGGCCAGACTGTTTGAGGACACACAAAGCCTGTTATGGTATAGTGACCTCCCCTCGGATTCGAAGATCTGGGTTCAAGCGAGATCGCCCCTTTCTTGACCAAGATAGTATGCGAGTATTATTCCCGATTCTATTGAGAGCCAAGATGGAACAATTCGTCTCTCGTCAAGAATACGCCTCCCCTCATCCCACGCATTTTGCACGGAGATCGGCTCTTCACAGGTCACCTAAGCCAGTTCGACTTCTCGTAGCGTTCATGGCGGATGTCGTACGCTCTGAGCAGAGAGCTCATCGTGAAGAATTTCCCGTCAACGTTGCTGAGGTTGGCTTCTCCATATAGTAGTCGAGTTCAAGGCCTTCTGGTGACAACATACCTACGTAGACGTGGCCTTAGGTCCCCATTAGGACTTGAAGAGAACGCCGTCACGATTTCAAGAACTACTGAGCATGGTTCTGCGCGAGTTCGGGCCGCGCGTTGTGTCTGTGACGATGTTCGGTTCGCGAGTCAAACGCAGCGCACGATCTGATTCGGACTACGACATGATCATCATGGAGCAACTGGATCGGAACCCCAATGTACGAGAGGAATTCGTTACCTCCGCGATAGCTAACATACTGCTGACGTCGAGGGTTCGGATCTCACCTCTAGTCCTGAGCAGAGAAGAAGCCATCCGCGAAGTGGAGAACGGATCTCCGCTCCTCGCCACCGTGTTTTCCAACTACGAGATACTGTACGATCCTACCAGATTCATGGCCGAGCTGCTTGACCTGACGAAGCGGCTACGGTCCAGCCTTGTCTATGTGGAGAGAGGCCGTGCTTGGAATCTAGCCAGAACCGTCTGAACATGGCGAGACTCTACTTTAGGAAGGCACACGCTGACTTCGAATCGGCCAAACACTTGAGCTCCGTCGCTCAGTACGCGAACGCTGTCTTTCTCGCACAACAATGCGAAGGAAAGGCTGCAAAGGCAACTCTCGCGCTGAAGAATATCGAGGTAAGAGAGCATATCGTCTCCGGGTATTTGGCAGCGCAGTACTGAGACTGCGCGTGCATGATGCTATTCGTGAAAAGCCCAATGGATATATCTTTGAAGGCATTGCCTACTTGCCCACGCCTTGGACATTAAGGATGAGAGGATGAGGAAAGATGAATAGAGCCCTTCTCTTCTGGGCAATGATCGCCTCGGCCGTGGTGGGCTTGCTCGTGTCGGCGTATCTGACGTACCTTTCACTTGCGCCCCCGACGAGCTGCCCAGTCGGCGATTTCAGCATATTCTCATGCAATGAGGTCATCTACAGCCAGTACTCGCACATCTACGGGATCAGCGTCGCCTTGCTGGGTCTGGGCTGGTTCGTTGTCGCGCTCGGACTCATCCTAGTCACGCGTCGAGAGGCGCGGTTCATTCGCGCAGTTGTGGTTTGGTCGTTGCTCGGCGGCTTGGGTGTTGCAGGCTTTATCTATACTGAGATATTTCTGCTCGGATCGATCTGTCCATTGTGCACCATCGCGCATATCGCCGGTCTGGCGATCCTTGCCTTTTCGATCGTGAGCATGCGGACCCCCAGCTGACCTTCCCGACCCTTCCGCTCACAACAGTCGGAAGACCGTGAGGTCTCGACAGACCGACCTGACTCGTGAAGTTCTGGTTCGTCAATACGTGAGCAATGCGACGAGTTGTTGCATCAGGTAGACTAGCCCGACCATGAGCATAGCCTCGAAGATGAGCAGGTAGACCACGTAGTTCAGCAGCTTCTCGATACGCTCCAACTGTTTCGACTCTGAAGCAGACATCTCAGACCGCCGACTGCTTGTGGGGTTGCGGTCTATGAAATGATCGGTTGTTCATGGATTCAACGTGGCGTCTGAGTTTGGCATGGTCTTGCTCACGCGGGACCCCAGCCTCCTGCGGATGAATCTGAAGCTCACGTCTGCGACGAAGACGATTGCCGCGATCACGAGTAGCCACGTCGCGAGCATGGCCTCCCTCGATAACACCCGGCTGGACTCGGCGACCGGGATTATGCCTACGCTCCATGAGGTCTCGCGACCTGACCCGGAGAAGTCGGTGAAGATCTGGAATGTGTGTAGTCCACTGTCGAGCTGTAGTGTTACGACCTGGTTCTGGGTTGCTACTGAGGCAGGGTTGTTGTCGACGAGGAATTCATAGTCGCCAGACCTCGCGCCCAAGTAGAAGTCATACAAGCCGGGGCTGTCGAGGTAGACGGCGAACTCGTTAACCTGTATGAACTGTGCGGCGTCAGCGGGGACGAAGCCTGAGAACGCGGCGTCGGGCAGGTCACCTGTTATCCGCGGAACAAGGTATAGTTTGACTGTGACGCCCACATCCATGACCGCAGCATCGTTCACCCGGACGGTCATATTGTACGTCCCAGAGGCGAGGTTTCCGCCGAGGAACCATAGGGTCCCAGTAAGATCGTACCATAACTCGCCGGTCTCAACGATCTCGAGGTCGAATGTGTTCTCTACGCCTCGATCGCTTTCAGCATGCACGAGGTAGTGCTGGATCGCTGAGCCGGAATCGATCGTGAAGGCTGAGGATTTGGACTCGCCGGGGCTGAGCACCCCCCCAATAGATGTAAGCAGCTTCAGGCTCGCGATCGTCGAGAGCGGAGCCTGTCCAGGCTGCTCAACCGTCACCGTAACGTACGGGTCGAAACGGCGGGAGACCATCACGGCGGCCTCGTCGAATGATAAGTCAACTATGAGGCTGGTGCGTTTTCCCTCAGTGATCGTGAATGTGGTCGGGACCCTCAACTCCTGGGCTGGGGTCTTTAGTGTCTCGTTGCTGCCGCCCACAATTGCTGTGGCGTTGCCGAACGCGAGCTTGAGGAGATTATAGTCCCCGATCGGGACCTTCATTTCAACCAGACTAGCCGGCGTTCGAGCGATCTCTGTGGCGCTGAGGCTTGTTGGCGTGTCAATTACTGTAATCCATGTGCCCTCGCCTATGCCGACCCTGTGAACCCCCATCGAGCCGACTGTGATTTCAACAGCCGAAACCAGAGGCTGCCCGATGAGCTGGCCGGAGGTGCTGGTGGCTCGTATCGCGATGGTGCCGAACCTCAGCTGCGGATAGATGTCGGGGATCAGCTCCGGCAAAGCGACCAGGCTGAAGATCAGAATCGAGGCTATCAGAAAGCCGCCTGTTGCGAACGTCGCTAAGCTTGGTCCATTCTCCGACAATCCATGATGCCCTCCTATCCCTTGGGTTTCTCCCTCATTGCCTTGGCGGTCTCGTACCAGAAGATTGCCGCGGCAAATCCAGCTAGCACGAATGCGTAGACCGCAACGAGAGTTACCTCAGTAACTATGAAAAACAAGAAGCCCAGCAGAACCGTGAACAGTACAGCGTATGATATGAACCTTGGAACCAGGACGGCCCCGAACCGATAAAACTGCCTAAGAACGCCGACCTTCACATCGGAGACGAGCATGTACTCCGTGCTCTCCTTCCTGACGAGGCCGAGCTCGCGGAGCTTGTCCAAATGATACTGTGCGAGCGTTGGGCTTGAAAACTTGAGTCTGCGTTGGACTTCGCGGATTCCTACAGACATGGACGGTGACTTGAGGAGGAACATGTAAACCTTGAGAGTGTTTCCTTTCAGTTGGTCGTCAATCTTTCCCTGATCGATCTCACTCAAGGTTGCCGCATCACTCTTGTGCGAGCTCACGTGAGCGCGTCTCAGATGGTTCTGCTTTAGGACGTGCCCCCGCTCCCTTTTTTCGGTTCCGTATGGCATCTTTCCGCATGGGCTCTCGGCTAATAAGCGCTTGCGATTTCGCCACATTCGCCATGAGATATTATCCCGCTAGCCAGCGGGCAAGCCCGATCCGGCGCCATGGTTCAGTTCACTGATAACTCTCATCCCTAGGAGACGCGCCGCCGGTACCCGGAGCAGCCGCAAGAAAGAGAGGTGACAATTGAGTTCCTCAAGACAGGATACCTGGAGATCAGAGAGGACGCCTGGATTCGGCGCTTCCCGGCGCTCTCGCACGCCAATGCTTGACAGCTCATCTGCTGTTAATCCATAGCGCACAAGGGTCATTGACTAGAGCATGCTAAAGATACGCGGTGACCCGGCCAACTCGTTCTCCTTAGACTAAACAATGCAGGTTTGCGCAACATCATCGGCCGCTTCTTTGCACCATGATGTGAAGCAAGTGAACTTGTGATGTACAAGCTCGTCTAGATCGGGGTTGTGCGTGCTTGAGAAAGTGAGATAGAAGAGTGCATGCCGACGTAGATCGTGTGACATTTCCGTCAAACTAGCCTTATGTGACAAGGCCCCGTCATGACTTGACAGCGATGTAAAATGCGAAACATATCGAGACTTGCATTGTGGCTTCTTCTGTCAGCGATAGTGATCGGGACGGCTGTGTTTCCAGTTTCAGCAGGATTCCATCATACTAGAGGACTTATGATGTCAACGTACCCACAGCAGGTACTTGTCTTCTGGTCATCGGGAGACCAATCAGTGGACCTGATAGTGATTATCATGCCACCGTGGTACTTCGTCGACGACCTCTACGCATTCGACACTGTGACGCTGACGGTGACGCTCAAGCCGACAATCCTACAGACCAGCACGGAACCCATGCAGCTGCTCGGAGGCTCAAACACCAATGGCGGGTCTACTGTTACTGCCCGGTGGACAAACGTAGTCCTTGGACAAGACGGGGATGGCGCCATCGAGGGCGGCTACCTCCTCTACACTATCACCTTCCTCATCGACTCTAACTCCCAAACCGCAAGGGGATACTACCTGCTCATCCTCAGCGCTCAGGCCACGGCAGGCGACGTGCTGTTCACGGGTTGGGACCAGATCGGAGTCAGCGTGCGTCCCGGGCACATCCCAACCTATCTCGGGTCCTAGTCGCCTCTGTCCTGTACCCTCTTTCTCTTTTCTTTCCGTCCCCTCTTTTTCTGCGCTGTCTCAGGCTTTGGGTTGAGCTCTGCAGCTATTGCCCCGCCGAGCATTCCCGAAATGGGAAGGACCACGAGTCTAGGTAGAAAGAGCACCGAGTAGGGCAGCAAGCCAGCTGCAATGCCAGTCCCATACAAGAAGGAACAGTACGCGAACTCCGCTACTGGCTCGCAGATGGCCGCAACCAGTCCGGAGACAAGACCCCACTTGATCGACGGAAGGAACACAATTGTCACGAGAACGAGAACCGCGGCATATGCCACGACAAGAAACTCCTCGGATAGACTCTGAGATGACGAGACTTGGACAAGCGCGAAGATGATTCCAAGCACAATACCGGACCCAATCGCCTTTGCCGTGATAGAATACGAGGTCATGAGCCTGCCTCCCCACACGCTAACCCGGTGCAGGGTCAAAGCTCTTTCGGAACAAAATAAGATTCAAAAAAAGGAAGGAGGGTCGACATCGTCGGATGTCGACTCTAGTTCTATAGTTCTTCGCCCTGGATCGGTGCACCCAGGACGTTTCTCTGCTCTATCGCAGCTTCCTCGCAGCTCACGAACAAGTTCAGCGGATCGGTCCATGTGACGTAGGTCTCGCCGCCGTCGGGCAGGGTTATTACCCGCCTATTTGGCGACATCGAGAAACCAAGGACACATATGTCCTGGATATCGGTTCCTACGACGATGGTTCTTCCGATCACGAGGACTACGCTCACTACAAGGATGTTGTCAGCGATCATCGTCGGCAGCAGGGGGCCAGTGTAGTAGACATCGAGTACACCAGCCGACTCATACCATCCAGGCATGCCGTCGGGCTGCTTCCATCGTGGTTTGCATATGAACTTGTCACTGACATCGAGGAGTTTGGTGACGAGGTTCTCTTCTGGGAACTGCTTGGTTGGAATGCCGAACTTGTCAGGGATCGGGTTGATTTTGTCCTTCTCGAGCACGTTGCAGGTCACAATTAAGCCGGCGTCTCCAATTCTCCAGAATAGGAGCTGACCGTTGTAGGTAACGAGCAACTTGTGCTGCGACAACAGATCCTTACCAGGTGACCAACCCTTCTGGATGGGCCATAACTGCGGCGCCGCGGTCTCTGCTAGACCGAGTACCATTATGCCCTTCTCTCTCTTCTGGTCGTCTTCTGGGATGGTAGTGACTTCGAGCTTGGGGCCGATAATGGGCCTGGTAATGGCAGCCACTATAGGCGTGGAGGCAGAGAGGAGCATTGAGAGGATCAGTACTGACGCAACTACGGGTATCAAATATTTACTTTTCATTGCATTTCACTCCCTAATCATATAGCACCGGAAGGCCTTGGTTGTCTCTTTCCCAGAGTGCTGCTTCCTCACAGCCAACGAACGGTCCGAGTGAGTCCGGCCATGAGAAGTGGTGAGTTCCGTCAGGCTTCGTTATCTTGAAGGTGTTGGAGTCAATAGCCCAGCCCAAGACACAGATATCCTGAACCTCAGCGCCATACACGGTTGTTCGTCCGAACGTTGTCCAGACCGTTACAACCATGACGTAGTCAGCTATGAACTGTTTCTCCTGCGGGCCTACATAGTAGACATCTAGGACGCCTACACCAGGCTTGCCGGATCTGAGTTTGCATATGAAGTTGGCAGACTCATCCGTCAGAACAGTCCTCAACTGCTCGTATGTGCCTTGAGGCTTCTGAAGCGGGTGAAGCTTCTCCTTCTTGATGAACTGGCAGGCCACGTTGAAGGTTATTGGGACTCCGTTGAAGGTTACAAGGATCTTGTGCTGCGAGAGCTTATCGATGCATATGCTATGCCCTGGGATTGCCACACCCTTCGCGTCGTATGCTTGGGTGCAGTCCACATCCTGGGGTTTTTCCCAGCCAGGCTTTGGCAGCAACCCGAGAATCATTATTCCTGTCTTGCGGACTTCGTCGTCCTCAGCTATAGTGACGACTTGAAGTGTTGGCAATGCTACTGCCCTGAGTGTGGTTGCCGCCATGACAGCGCCGAAAGATGTGAAGCTGATGCAGAGTATCAATAGCGAGGCGATTGCTGGCAGATACAAACGTTTATTCAATTTCTTTTTTTTCTCCTTTGTGTGTATTCCTTGTCGGCGGGTTCTCCACCGACTCGGATATCGCGATAGGACAACCGCATCGTATTTAACGTGTGCTGCGTCCTAGACTCTTGTACAGGACGCATCGTGAGGCACCCAATGACGCGATGGGTCCACCAATGTGACCCTGTGCGGTTTGGCGAGGAATGTCTCACTTAAGGTGGACGAACCAGAGCGGCTGAGCGAAAACCTGATAACTACTAGTCCGTTCTGAACCGCAGGGATGCGAAGTTGCGGAAGCGACTTGTACTTCTGGTCGCGGCGGCATTAATAGTCGTGATCATCCTGCTGTATCCATCGGTAGGGTGCAAAGTGTCCGGGGACCAGATCAGAGCCTCGCCGGTCAGACCCTTTGTAATCTCAATTATGGAAGGGTATGCGATTGGGTTCACCTTCAACTTGACGAACCTGGGTAACTGTGAAGTCACCGCTGAATCGATTCGCGTTGATCTGAGAACGGCCATCTATCCTGATGGAACCGTGACCGCCGTGAATGAGAGCTACACTGAATCATTGCATACAAGTCTGGCGGCTGGCCAAACGAGAAGGTTCTCCTACTCATTCGACTCCTACTTCGCTTTTAGGCCTTCAAAGCTTGTACTCAAGATCGAGGTCTCATTTGGCGAGGCAGGTAGCGTGACCGTTTTCGACGGTGAGCTAGAGATCCCCGAGGAGTAGCCGCTCTCAGCCCCCAAGCGCGGCTTGCGGAAGACCCGTCGGGAGCATTTGCCAGTCTCATCCATGATGGTTTGTGTCGCCGCTTTTGAACTCAAGCCAAGCCGTTCACGCGGGTATCGAAATATGCAAATGTAACTTGCGCTGGGTGCATAAGTGATGAATCACAGAGTGTGGAGGCGAATAGAATGAGGCGGAGGTCCCTAGGCATTCTATCTCTGGCAATCCTTGCCCTTGTTCTGGCCGGAATGTATCTGGCTACGAAGACGCCTGCCCCCGACGTTGAGGAGCCTCACCCGATCGCAGTCCGACCGCCCATACTCATCGGCGAAGACGCAGATTTCACTCGGGTCGACGCAGTGTCGGGGTGCGCATGCGTACGGGCAGGCTCGGGGACCGAGCGAGACCCCTACGTGATCTCCGGATGGGCTATCAACGCGTCAAGGATCAATGGTATCGCAATATTCGGAACTAGCAGCTACTTCACGATCAGGAGAGTCAGAGTCCAAGGCGACGGCACATCGACAGGAATTAGCTTGAACCGGGTCGAGAACGGCAGGATAGAGGATTCCTCCATCGTCAACAACTTCATCGCTGCGTATGTCTTCCTCTCTCGCAACCTTCAGTTCACGAACAACACTATCGAGGAAAACGTATACGGAATCCAGCTGGAGGCCTCCAATGGCAATCGCGTATCCTCAAACAACTTCAATCAGATCAAAGAAGTCGCCATCTTCGTCAGAGGATCCGAGAACTCAATCATAGAGAATGCAATTGCTGGAGCCTTTGGAGGCATCAATGTAGATGGTACAGCCGCCGGAGCCAACAGCAACTTGGTCCAGGGGAACTCTGTCTCGAACGCCACGAATTATGGTATCGGAGTGTGGCGTGCTGCCAACACCGTCGTTCGAAGCAACTGGATCACACAGAACCAGGGAGTCGGCATATTCCTGACAGAGGGTTCATCCAACAACCTCGTCGAAGCAAACCAGGTGACAGAGAACAGACGTGGCGGCATCCTCCTCACCAAGGAAACCTCACACAACTCCATAAAAGGAAATACGGCCAAGGGAAACGGTGACGGTGCAAAGTTCTTCGATCTCGAAGACTACGGATCCGGCAATACCTGGAAGAACAATGCGTACGACAGCAAGATGCCGCAGACGCTTGACTGAACTAGGTCACTGACCATAACACGGCGAGCGCAAGCTCCTGTCTTCAGACATGGAGTAAGCGAGCCCTCAGTAGTTTTAAAGGAGTACATTCAGAGGCAGAGCAAGAGATGAAACGCAGCAACCTGTTCACGCTCGCACCCACAATAGACCAAGGCCACGTGTTGCGTGAATTGGCTGTGAACTGCGCGAAGCTCTGGAATGAAATCAACTACCTCCACCGCCAGCAATACAGCGACTACTTGAAGTTGGACTGGAACCCGCAAGCCTAGAATCGGAGCGAGGAAATGGCTAATCTCCGGCAGCTAGTCTCAGGTCGAGGGCATCTCTTCCTCGTACTTGTTGAATCGCCATAGATTGTCGGTTCCGTCGCTGCTGTCCAGAAGATCTGCCTTTCCGCTCTGCGAGACTCCGTTGCCTTGGATGACGTTACGATCGGGAGTGTGGTCGTCGTCTCCTGTCAGCAAGATACCGACAGAGCTACTCCGAGATACCGTGTTCTTGGCGATGAAGTTTGCGTCGGAATCTGATGCGACAGTGATTCCCCATCCGGTATCGGTCACGGTATTAGAGACAATCAGGTTTTCAGACGAATCGTACAGCACGACACCCGAGGGAGTCCCGGCCACGAAGTTGTCCTTCACAATGTTCTCGTCGCTCTTGAGCACTGATACCCCAGCCCATGTACAATTCGAGATCTGGTTCCGAATTATCGATGTCCTCCCGCCTCTCGCGACGTAGAGGCATTCCTCTCCACTACCTATGATTCGGTTTCGATCTGCTAAGATATCAGACGAATCGAATAATGCCATTCCTCTGAATGAGGTTTCGGTAATTGTGTTGCCTTCTACCGTGCTGTTTGTTATGTGCGAGAATAGGAGTCCGTTCGCCTTGTTGCCATTCAGAATGTTGTCAATGAGAGTGATGCGGAATGAATCTTTCGCCACAATGCCTTGGGTGCCATGAGAAATGTTGCTGGCGCGGACCCATACATCGTGGCTTCGAGTCACAAGTATGCCCTGATCAGCTCCGACAACTACGTTGGCAAATATCGTTACGTTTGTTGAGGCTGCGATGCTGATCCCGTCGCCGCCCGAGGCGACCGAGACATTCTCCAGCCATGCATTCTTCACGTCGAAGAACCAGATCCCGTTGTCATAGGAGCCCCCGCGGATGCTGACGTTCCTTATTACAAATGAGGTGTTAGCATTCCGTACCGTAATTCCTGTGCACGATCTTTCCGGACAGTTGAGTGAGGCGTCAATTTGCCACCCTTCGATGAAGTACGGATCAGAGATGGTACCTGATCCACCAACGACGCCGTGCTCCGCGTCAAAATCGGTGTCCCCGTCGATCAGTATCGGGGGTCTGTTTCTGGGAAGACGGTCCAGAGGCGTTGGCGGGGGTTGCTGACTCACAATGACAAGAGCGAGGGAAATGAAAAGAACCGAAAGTATGGTGACCGCTGTCCACTTTCTTTTCATATGGCTCAGACTCACGGTAGGAATGATTGGTCCACATTTGTTTCTTTCGCCCTGCCTCGTGTCCGGGTAGCTCGACGCACCAATCTTGGCGTTCGTGGAGACGAGAGTTGTCAACAAAATGTGCAACGAGTTGGTGCTCTTGGAGCGAAAGCAGACAGATCACGATCGAGACTCCACCTTGCAAGGCACCGCTCCGAACAGGAGCGGTTCCGCGAGGCAATGCTATTCTAGAGAGGCAATGCTATTCTTCCTGCTTAGTGTCATTGATGTGCAAGGGGCGCCTGCCACTTTGAGCTCTCCGAAACAATTGCCGAGATTGTTCTTCGGAGTCATTCTCGTCATGACTATTGCGGTCGGCTCTATTGCGTTGTACTTCCTCTACCCATTTTCACCGAACAGTTCCAGGCAGGTTGGGGAAGGTCGGGCTGCTATCGTCGACGGGTTATCTGAACTGAATCCTAATCCCGGCTTCGAAGAGACGGCCACGCGCTACTTGAGCGAAGCTGGTATGCTCGTTGATGTGTACAAGTCTGCGCAGTTTACTGTGGGTTTCATGAAGTCCTTTCCAGCGGGGTATGCGCTGGTAATATTCAGAGTACACAGCGCCACAAGCAGGGATGGCGTATTCTACTTCACGAGCGAACTCTATGATGAATCCAAGTACCAGCCCGAGCAATATCGTGATGAGCTTAGACCTGGGAAGGACTATGAGGGGCATCCTACTGTCTTCGCATTCGGAGCCAAGTTCGTGGAGGCTTATCTTCAAGACCGGTTTCGGAGAACCATCGTTGTGGGGATGGGCTGCTTCGGTGCAGGCACATCCAGAGGGACAGAGGAGGAAGTCGTGATTGAGAATGTCAGTGTGGAGAAAGGCCCGATTCTTGCTGACGCATTCTATCGTCAGGGTGCGACGGCGCTGATTGGATGGGACGTGCTGGTAACGCTCGGATTCAGTGATCAGGCAACGCTCCGGCTGATCAAGGCCCTGGCAGTTGGACGACTCACGGTGAGAGAGGCTACGGAGAGGGTGAATCTCGAGGTGGGGCCTGATCCAACGTACAAGAGCCGATTAACCTACTATCCAGAAAAGAACGGCGACAAGACCCTACTCATCCAGCCACGGAATAGTCAGGTAGGGACGCAGGGAGCGCTGTCAGTGCCTTGGATCATAGTCTGGGCACAGAAGGCGATACTGCTTCTTCAGGCAAGCCCAGGCCTGTACGAGACAGAGAAAGCCTCGGTCAGTTCATGTACCGCGCTCTTCGAGCGGCCAGGACAAACGTCAAGGCAACTGCTATGAGGAACGGAAACGCGACCGATGGAAACTCGGGTACAACTCTCGCCGTGATGCTGTCCGTGCCTGAAGTGTAGCCAGGGGCAGATGCCTGCACGGTCAGTGTGAAGTCAGCGACGCCCGGTGGCGCCGTCCATTCAACCCATTGGCTGGATGTGGAGTTGAAACTCCCCCCGCTCGCACTCCACTGATAGCTTACGGTGGGTGTACGCCCGTCGCTCGCAGTTGCCTCCGCGCCAGTGACACATTTGGACTGTCCAGATTCCGGATTCAGGGTCGGACATAAGTTGAGTATCTGGGCCTCGAGTTTGGGCTGTCCGAGGATCTGGACAGACCATCCTACGTCTCCTTCGCCCAACGAGACATCAAACACGTGCAGGCCCGAAGTAAAATCAATCGAAAGCTCCGTTGTCGTGTTCACCACTCCCTTGCTTTCGCCGTCCACAAAAAATTCGTAGCTACCAGCGGTGACTCCTAGGAGAATTTGATGACTGGTCGCGCTTTGAAACGACACGGCGAAACTGTTCGAGGCGAGTGGCGAGTCCGCACGGTTAAAACCTCCAAAGTCCACTGGTGGTTGCGGCGCAAGGTAGAAGCCTATGTCGTAGCTGATACGATCGCTTGCCGCTTCGTCAGCCTCAACCGTGACGCTGTACGATCCCGCGCTTAGAAAGCAATCGCAGTAAAACCATCCCTCGCCCGTCGGAGACTGCCAACTGTCACCGGTCTCCACAATGGTGACATATGCGACGTCACCTGGCTCGGCTCCACCGGTGACTGCATAATGAAAGAGAAACTCAGAAACATCCCGGTTCAGTTGCCAGTTCAGCGGTGGATCAGTGATGCCGCCTGGGTCAAGGGATCCGGGGAAAGTCTTCAAGGCCTTTGGAGGTGCCGCCTCCACGGTCGGAGGAAGGGACGCCGAGAAAGTGACAAGGAGTAATGCCATTATGACCAAGAAGAGTGTTGTAGATTTCATGGAACTCACTCGCAAATGCCATGGAGTCTTCTTCTTAAGCCTTGAGGACCGTAGCTGATCGAGGATGGGCTGTCACGGTTTCATGCTACGATCATGATCTATCCTGCTAGCCGGACAGGGCCGCCTCTATGGCGGTCGAGAATGCATCTGTGCTAGTAACGCCCTGAAACTTGTTCACTATCTTTCCGGATCTGTCGAGGATGAAGTAAGATGGAGTTGCCTCGACCCCATATTTCGAAAAGACGTTGCCGTCGGTGTCAAGCACGTGAGTCCATGTCGCGTCATGCTGCCTGATGAACTGGGCTGTCGAATCGGCGGACGCGCCACTCTGTGTTCCCGCCACAGACAGAAATGCAAGATTCTGGCCGCTGTATTTGTCGTTCAGGTACGCAAGTGAAGATGCCATCTGCTGGCAAGCAGTACACCACGAGACCATAAACTCGAGCACGACTACCTTGCCTCTGAGTGAGGAGAGCTGTATCGTGTTGTCCGTCAGTCCCTGAGCGGTTACTTCGGGTAGTTGAAAATCCGGCGCGTCGCTACCGATACTGCCGGGCACACTAGCTGGCTGTGAGAGAGCGTACCATCCCACAAGGATGACGACGACGATAATCCCGGCGAATATGATTGTTGGCGTACGCTCTGATCGCCGAGACTCTGGCTTCAGCTTCTTCTTCGGTCTTGTCCTTGACATTTCGGAATCGTCACCTCGTCTCTTGGCATCGATATATAAGTTTCATATCACAGTCAATCTTCGTTATCCACATGGGCATGTTGCGCGAAACCTCGCTTGACGAGAATCGAAACATAGAAAACTGGAACCTGAATACAAGCTTGGCGGGGCGAAGTGATGAGACAGACAAGACAGATCCTGCTCGTGGCCATCCTGCTTTGCTCCATCATGGCCGTGACCGCATTCATGATTTACAGCAATGCCGCGAGGACTCCAGTCACCCAAGCTGAAATACCGGCCGTCACAACCCTCGCGAGCGGGCTCGATGAACCGCGCTTCGTCGCCGTCTCCGGAGGATACGTGTACTTCACCGAACTTACCGGCGGCAGAATCCGAAAGGTCGATGTTGGAGGGCACAATACGACCACGCTTGCGAGCGGTTTGGAATGGCCGATGGATATCGCCGTGTCGGGCGGCTACGTCTACTTTACCGAGCATCACGCCCAGACAGTTGGTAAGGTCGGAATCAACGGAGGCGAAGTCATTACGCTCGTTAGGAATCTGCATGCCCCCTACGGCATCGTGGTTTCTGAAGGGTATGTCTACTATACAGACATGGACTGGGGCACAGTGGAAAAAGTATCAGTCGAGGGGGGCAATGTCACAGTACTAGCTGACGGCCTCAGGGATCCCATCCGTATCGCGGTGTCCGGTGACTATCTCTACTTCACAGAATACACCGCAAGTAAAGTGAGCAAGATCAGAACCACAGGTGGGAAAGTCACCGTGCTTGCGTTCGGTCTGCATTACGCATGTGGTTTGGATGTCTCTGAAGACTATGTCTACTTCGCAGACAGAGATGCAGGCGCGATTGAGAAGGTTGGAATCAATGGTGGCGACGCGACCACGCTTGCACGTAATCTGAATAGTCCGATCGATGTTGCTGTGTCTGGCGGATACGTATACTTCACGGAGCAATGGGGAGGAAAGCTGAGCAAGGTGCCAGTCAACGGAGGAAAGATTACAGAATTACTAACCAACTTAGATGAGCCGTTCGGGATCGCCATCTCAGGCGGGTTTCTGTACATGGCTGAGTCTGGTGGCGGGACGTTGAGGAAACTCAGCATTGAGAGTTGACGCTGATACGGACAGCCAGATGAAATCTGGCAGAAGTGCGTGGCTGCAAGCCTCCCGTAAGAGGATAGTCGAGGTTGGCGCGGTGCTGGGGGTCTACATTCTCTTCTTGATCATTGCCGTGTACAGCGGCCAGACGACAATGAATATTGACATCATCAGCCCGCTTGAAGGAACGAGATTTCATTCATCGCCTGTAGAACTTGCCGCAAGAGTCACCATCAAGGGTGTTCCGGCTGCCGATGTCGAGATGACATTCACGATCCATTTCGACGAGAAAGGCGAGGCGAGCATCAAGACCTACAGTGACGGGCGTGGCATTGCGAGGCTCGTTCTTCCGCTGCAGTCCGGAAACTGTACGTGGCATGTCACTGCGATGAAAGAAGGTTACCCTACAATCGTGTCGCGTTCCGGTAGTTTCTCGATCAACCTAGCGTTCATTGTGTACGGCCTTCTACCCTCAACCTCCACCCTCGCCGTTCCGCCGGTCACTTTCGTGACCAGAGTCGTCGATATGAAAGACCGTCTGGTGACCTCTGCGAATGTCACCTTCTATGTGGATTCGACGGCGATTGGTTCAAGTCTAACGGCCACGAACGGTATCGCCAAACTCTCAAGTACTGTAGATCCGGGACAGCATACTTGGTTTGCGTCGGCCAACATGGGTGGCGAAGGCGGCGTCTCCGATCCAACGTCCTTCATTGTGGGGCAAGCCTCATCGCTCGCCACATCCGACTCCGGCTTCTTCAGATCGAACCTCTATCAACCAGGAAGTAACAACTTCAGAGTCATGAGTGCTCAACTCATCGCCGATATTGTTCGTGTGGTCGCAGACATGAACAGCTCCAGCCAAGCGAGTCACCGCCGCCACCTCGCCTTATTCCGAACTTGAGGAACGTCTTCCGCGTTTCACCCACGCTTAGGGTGAATCGTGTAGAACGGTGTCTATCTCGATCCTACGATGATTAGTAGCTCCAACGCTCTCAACGAGTAGGCAAGCTGTGAGAGAATGATGTAGGCGGCGAATGTTCCTGTGAAGGCTACCTTGCTCGCGTCCTTCCAAGGTGATTCCTGCCCGTTCACTCTTCGCACGATGCTGTGAACGCCCAGTGCGGCCGTCAGGTACAAGGGAATTATGTAGAGGCCTCTCCATGTGTGGTATATTCCGGGCGTGATCACTGTTATGGCTACTGGCACTAGAATTGTCGCGGCGATGATTCTCCTGAAAGATCGCCTTTGAGACGCAGTGTCGATCATGGCCGCAATGGAGAGCAGCGTCAGAAACGGGAGGTCCACCCGGGTTCCGGCGAAGTCAAAAGCCTCCTCAAGCGCAGCCAGAGCCAGACCTAAGACTTGTGGCGTGGCTCCCTGCACGAAGTAACTCCACCCCAGATCGACCCAGTAGAACGGATCAAGTCCGGCAGGCCGAAAGCCGAGCAGCTGCATTGCGACCAAGAATACGAACGCAACGGGAATCAGAATACTCCCGAGCAACGCGGTGACCATGAACCCCACCTCATACCTCCGCTCGCGACGATCCGTCATTCTAAGCGCTAGGATCGACGCAACTAAGGCGAGGAACAGTTCGGCGATTGCAACCACCCACAGGAAGGCATATGACGCGAGGAGGACGAGCGAAACCACAACCGATCCGGCAAGAGCGAGTTTCGAGTGAAGTCTTATCGATCTCACGATCAAGGCAAACATGAAGCTTGCAATCGACAGAGCAAACCAGTTCGTAATTATGCCGGCCCCCATCCCAAGGGCCGTCTGAGCAGACACGACCGACAGGAGCGCCGCGAACGCGGCAACCCACGATCCCCCGGTTCCCTCCTTAACGACTGTGAAAGTGCTGAGAGCAAGCAACGCCGACAGCAGAGGTGGCATTAGCCTGACCACCCACTCTGGGCTGAGACCTGTCGCTGCTCTCACCGAGAACAAGACAATCAGGAAGAACCCTCTATCTGCCTGCAGGAGCGGAATCACGTCCGCAAAAGTACTCATGGAACCCAGATTCTCCAAGTACCACCATGAGTCACTCCCAAGAACACCCTCAACTCCCGCGACCGTGTAGGGGTAAAGGGTGATCGCAAAACTCAGCAGTACTGCCGCTACAACAATGACGTACGGGAACAGCCCTTGAACAGCGATCTTTCTCTCAGATCGCGGCGAAGAGCCTGGAGACAAGTGATTCTCCGCGGCAGGCTGCTTCTTCACTAGTCGCCTGATGATTAGTCGACCAAGGGATTCGAAAGGTTCCCTGAATAGGGCCACGATCGCTGCAACTGCCAGAGTGATGAATATCGCGGAGAGAAGCGGACGCGCAAGGTAGAACAACTCCACATCAACGATCAGACAGATGTCAAGCGGATCCGAACTTGAGACTGATCTAAGACGGGGAAAAACGCCCCCATTCCAGAGCAGGACAGAAGCGACTCCGCCGGCGGCTGCCAGTGTAAGTAATGCGAAGACTCCCGTGCAGACCACTCTTAGAGCTGAACGAGAGTCTATTCCTAGCAGTATTCCTGATCTGGAGACGAGTGTGTAAGCCGCGAGGAAACCTGAACCTACAAGTAACGTTGCTCCGAGATCGTACGACCAACTCATCACAGCCAGCGACGAAATTGGAAACACGAAAGACGTCAGAACGACAACAGGGTCCGCTGCCATTCTCCTGCGTGCAAGTGCTAGGATGACCGGCGAGATTGAGATCAGTAAGGCAGCTGCGAAGAGTATCCAATCCGCGGCAGGTCCCAGTATCGATGGGTTGAGGCTTATCCACCAGCCAAGAGTGCGAACATGCCAAAGTAGCCCCGTCAGGTCTCCTAGCATCACTAGTCCCAAGGAGACTGTGATGCCAGCGGCCAGCAGAGAGACATATCGGAGTCGTTTCTGAGACTCGATCGAGATCGGTATGTGGAACAAAGGTTTTCTCCTGAAAGCTGCCTCAACTAGCCTTGAATTGCCTCGAATGTGGTCTGTGCCTGACCTGGCTGGTACCCTGACTTTGACGCCGACACTGTCACCTGAATTGTCCCGATGTTGTCGGCTGAGGCAATGATGTGCCAAGCATAAACATCCTTGCCATTGGTGTCGGTCAGTCCCTCATAACTCGCCTTTTGTCCCGTGGGGGATAAGACCTCAATGCGAACCGAAGCATTCTGGATCGCACTTCCGTCAGGATCGCGAACGGTAACGATGAGCACTTGCGTGCTTCCTGCACTGATCGGATTGTTCGCGACCTCGACCTGTACTTGAAGGATAGGGCCGGTTGCTTGACTCGTCACCACCTGAGGCGATGTCTGGGTATTCGTTCTGGACGCCGGAGGGAGCACGATTGCGCCTGTGAAAAACGCCAGTGTGACTATCAGGATCGCAGCTACACAAGCCACAGAAAGAACCAATGCCCTTCGTGTAATGCGAAAACGTCTGCTTGGAATGGAACTTGGTGGTTCCTTCCCGGGTTGTGGTGCGGCTACCGGTCCTGCTGGCTTCGACTTCTCTTGGACTTCGAGAACTTTCTGTTCAGTAGCCTGGGACTCTCCGGGTGCGCGTGAAAGTCTCATGCCCGCTGGTCCCAACACGGGCTCGTATGCAGGCGGAGCCGCCTCTTCGAACGCTATCTTTCTTCCGCACCGATCGCAGAACCTTGTGCCTGGGTCCAATCTTCTGCCGCAGATATCACAGAATGGCAAATCCCGCCATCGGCCATCTCAGAACAAACCCCGCCACATATGAGTTTCCCCATGACTGGTCTTGATGGAACTTCAGCCCAAGTCTCGGCAATGGAATGGTTCGAATTACTGGGCGCAGCATCTCTTGCTCTTGTTACAGACGGGTGTAGGCTTGTACTGACGAACATCTGTCAAGTAGCGACACGGTACTCGGAACGTGATCGTCTATACACAGATGACGGTGTTCTCGCCGATGATGAATCGTGATCCGCGAGGGAGCGTGTTCTCGGAATCGCTGATCTGGGTATTGCTTCCGATGAGGCTGTCGACGATGCGTCTCTTGCATTCGATCTTGCAGTTCCCCACTATGATCGTGTTTTCGACCTCTGCCCCTCGGACTAGTGTGTCGTCGCCGATTGATGTGTACGGGCCTACGTAGGCGTCGGGCCCTATCTCGCAGTTCCTACCGATGATGAGGGGGCCTCGAAGTGTCGTTCCCGCGCGGACGACTGTGTCGTCTCCAATGCATACGATACCGGAGAACTTGACATCTTTCTCCAGCCTCCCTCTGTTGTAGGATAGCAGCTCTGAGAGGACGAGCTGATTCGCCTCAAGAATATCCTCCGGGAGGCCGGTGTCCTTCCACCAGCCCTTTACCAGACGGTGCCTCACTTCGAGTCCATCATTGAGCAACGTCTGGATTGCGTCGGTGATCTCAAGCTCGTTCCTCCAGGAAGGTTGGAGATGGCGAATCGCGTCGAAGATCGGTTTTCGGAAGAAGTAGATGCCCACCAGTGCAAGATCGCTTGGAGGATTCTTAGGCTTCTCAATGAGACGCACGATCTTATCGTCCTTCAAATCGGCGATGCCGAAACTCTGCGGGTTTCGGACGTGACATAGCGCGATCCCAGCCGCAGCTTTGGATTGCTCGAAGTCGTCGACCATTTCACTGATTCCGCCCTTCAGGATGTTGTCCGCCAGGAACACCACGAAAGGATCGTCGCCGACGAAGTACTCGGTAAGCTTCACAGCGTGCGCGATGCCCTTGGGTTCACCTTGGTGGACATACGTTATCTTCACGCCGAACTTCTCGCCCTCCCCATAGTACTCCTGAACCTTTTCGGGCGCTATGGTTCCGAGAATGATCGCGATGTCCGTCACGCCGGCTTCTCTTAATGGCCTGGGGCGGGCCTAGTGGCTTCTGGCGGAAGGCATATAGTGACGAATGGTACATTGCTACATTGATACAGTTGCCAAGACTTTCAGCGGTAGTCACGGAGGAAGAGTATAGGCGTGTGGTGCGTTTCGTTCGAGGAGGCGCCGCTAAGAGCGTTGCGGAGCTTGTGAGGCTGGCTGTGATCGAATACACGAGGAAGGCCGGTATCGTGAAGCTTGTGAATTTGCGTGACGTCCCCATGTCAGAGGCTAGGAGAGCCGTGGAACGATATTTGAAG
>Ga0315296_10000652_pt1 | contig 31394 bp, 27 predicted proteins | sample YL17G14_18_MG_FD_203921 | JGI IMG/M metagenome (GOLD analysis project Ga0315296, IMG submission 203921) | Sediment microbial communities from Yellowstone Lake, YNP, Wyoming, USA - YL17G14_18 | ecosystem: Environmental > Aquatic > Freshwater > Lake > Sediment | place: USA: Wyoming | collected... | reverse complement strand
AGTGCGCTGGCGATAGCGCTTGTTAATGGGCAGCCTATTGAGTGTATGCTCTTCAAGCCTTGTTTATCTGAATATAGTTCGCTATAGATCGAGTCAGCTATTCTGATGTGGATCAGATCATTTTCAGGGCTTATTTCAAATTCTTTAGCTAGCTCCAGATTGTTTACTATAACTGGAGGCAAGCAGATGAAAAGTTGTTCGGTGTCCATTTGTGAGAATCCATCTCTGAGTTCTTTTTCGAAAAGGTTGATGATGCCGTAGCCTGGTGGGGTGATGCATATTCCTTCTGGGTTCTTGAGCAGAAATTGCTTTTTTGCCATTTCTTCTATGGTGGGCATAGCAGCGGTGTCTTTGGCGGGAATGAAAACAATCATTTCTTTGAGGCCTTTCAGGTATTCTGGAATCTGGGCTTCTTTTGGATATGGCGGCACGTAGACTGGGTTCCCTTTGAAGTTCAGATCTTCTGTTATTCTGTCTATTGTTTTGTATGATGAGATAGCTGTGAAGTCTAGTAGGGTGCTTTCTACGAATTTGACTGGCCTAGTGAAGAGGAATAGACCTCCCCAGAATGCCAAGCCTAATCCTATAAAAGCCAAGACGGTTGAGGAAGTCACAACAGAAGCTACGAGCACAACTGCTCCGCTGACGAGAAACCCAATTCCGATTCGGCTGGAGGGCATTTGTTTTGATTTTTGTATTTCGCGTTTCAATAGTTCGTTTTCCCTCTGTAGCTCTTCTGGAGTCTTTGTTGAAGGGTGAGTTGTTATGGCGATTTTGCTGACGCGTCTTATGTGTATTTCTAGATATATTATAGCAAGTATTGAAACTGAGTATAATACGACGTTGAATGGGGAAGCTTGCACAGACTCTAAGAATGTTTTATTCCAAACAATGATTTCGTAAATGTGTGCCCAAAAGATGAACCATGATGCCACGAAAACCAGAAGAATCTGTAGCAGCCTAACTGACTTGATAGTACGCGATTTGCTTGATTTTTGTTTTTCCATCGAAGCGAGAGCCTTCAATTGTATTCACAATTTTCAGCCTCCTATATTAGGTCTTCCAAACAAGTTGAGGTTGATCCATAGTGTTTTCAATATCTTGTCTTATTATTCCAGATTCTTCCAGATGATGCGCGCGCAGTTCTAAACATGCAGAGAGACTGTCTATGAATTCAAAAAAGGCAATGCTTGATGGTAGCGTCTATTCGGGTGCGCTTCTATGAAAGAGAATTAGAGCTTTTTCTATCAAGCTTATTGGAACGTTTATCAGTTTTGAAACAAAACCTAATCCAGAGAACATTGACCTGAGAGCATTGATGTCGTTTTGAGTAATTGCCCCGATTAGAGGAACAGTGAACAAGAAGATGGCTAAGAAAATCGTTCCCGCTATGGTGAGCTTCATCCATTCAGTAGTGGAAACGAAACTTAGTGATGCAAATGCTATTAGGGCCGCAACAGCTGATCCCGTGGCTATCTTAATCGAGGATTTGAAGTCTGCTCTTACGTTGTAACGCTTCAATATCCAGTGAAGCCCCCAGACCATACTCGGTAGCCCAGCGAGGAGGTTGCCAAACATAGCACCGACAATGCCGAACGTAGGAATTAAGAGGAGGGCAAGAGGGATGCCGAAAATGAGCGTTAGAAAGCTTAACTTCATCGACATTCTTGTTTCTCCGAGACCGGCCAACAAGCTCCATAAGCTCAGGTTTCCGAAAAGTGTGAGCAGGTAATTAGTGGAATGTATAGTGAGAAACAATGGTGCATAGTTCCATTTCTCTCCAAATAAAGTATTGATCATAGGTCCTGAGAGAACCATTACCGCCATTGTAGCTGGTACCAGAAACAAAGTTGTATACTTGACCGATGACAAAAAGATGGTTTTTAAAAGTTGTGGTTCATTTTGTGGATCGAGTTTTGCGAAGGTCGGGAAGAGAACCGTTGCTATCGGGATTGTGAAAAAAGTTAGGAGGGTCGCAAAGTTGAGAGCAACTCTGTAATTGCCTATCATTACGTCATTACAGAAAAAAGCGATAACAAAGCCATAGAATTGTGTCATGAACCCACCCAGAATGGCAGATATGGAAAGTGGGAATCCATAATGGAGCATTGGTCTTAGTATTTGAAGCATTTGAGAGCGGCTCTTGTTGGTTCTTTTTAGCTTTCTGAGAAAGATAAAGTAAAGTGCGATTATGCCTACGACGCCAGCTGCTAGGAATGCGGTGGTGTAGCCAAGAACTGCTCCTAATGCTCCGTATCCAATTAACACTAGCATCGGAGAAATCGTGGTTTGAACAACAGATTGACAAATCATTGTTAGACTACTAAGCTCCATTCTGTCAAAACCCGTGAAACAGGATTGCGATGCTGTTAACAATGATGTAGAGAAAACTGTAATGGACGCAATTGAAATCAAAGGGGTCGATATTGGTCTGTGAAGAATTGTTGATGCAACGAAACCAGCTAAAAATAGGGAAGTAAACGATAGAACTATGCCAGTTGAGATCTCGAAAGTTAGTCCTGCCCAAATTATATAGTACAAATCGTCATCTTCGCTTCGGGCTCTGAGGTGAGCGATATACTTTGTCATAGCAGACCCCATTCCCAAATCCTGAAATAGGCTTATCATCAGCACTGGAGTTAGCGCGATGGAATACAGCCCATAGTCTGCTGGTAAAATGAGTCTTGCTAATACTATTGTTCCTACAGCTAATATTATTGTAGATACACTTTTACCAATGAATATTTTGAGACTTCCAGTTGCTGAAACTTGGCCCATTTTCAATGCTTTTTCCATATTCTTTCTGCTCATTTCGGTGGGTCAATACTCCAATCATCAATCTAGATGAGCGGTACCTTCCTCTAAGATGGCTGAGAAACTAAGCTTCGGCGTTCCATTTGATCACTGGTCAAAACTGTGACATTTGCTTCTAGGGACATCGCGAGTTCTACGCAGGCTACGGACAGTGCGAATCAACATTCAGCTTATCTTTGTACGTGCTTGAAGCTATTACCAGCTTCAGAATATTCATCCATTTGAGCTTTCAGTTGTGTATTGTTGAGTCAGCAATAAAAGGCTTGAGAAACTCAACCAGTTTCCTCCTTCGAAGGTCTTTTCTGTAATCGTGATACTCCACTATTTCACCGCCCCATTTGCGTTTGAATCTGCTGATTTGACGAGCCTTTGGGTCGCGGGCATCGATCTTGTATAACTCGATCCCACTAAGGTCAAAGTAGCTGAAACCTTGTTCATGTCCCCATTTTATGATATGCCACAATAGAACCTCATTACCATATATTTTGTTCAATCGGCCATAATCGGATTCTCCAATGGCGAAAAAGTGGATTATCCCGTTATGAAGTAGAAAAAGACCGGAAGCCACGGGTCTTTCTTTAATGTGTGCATTGAGAACGATTATTTTAGCTAAAGGTGAAAATTGGTTCCGCAAAGCTACGAAATAAGAAAAAGGGTAGATCTTTGTGTTTGTCCTTCTAGCAGTTTGGACATTGAGCTCATAGAATTCCTTAAATTCGGTCAAAGTCGATGCAGGCGCAATGCTAATTCCTTGTTCTATGCCGCGTCTTACAGTTCTTCGGGCATCTTTATCGACTCGCGACCAAATAGCCTCTAATGGTTGGTTTAGGTTCACAAGAATAGTTCCCATTCTTTTCTGCTGGAAACCGATAGAAGAAAATATCTCGTTGTCATCGTTGAAAAATGCAGGCCTGGCGAATTTTATCTCATAGCAGTTTCTTCTCTGAGCCTCAGCAGTAATTTCCTCGACCATGTCACGATACGGCACTTGGTCATCATAAAGCTGTTCTGGTGGGCATCTAGCCCGAACTACGGGTCCATTCTCCCAATATATGCAGGGCAAAACCTGATGTAACAAGGATGACAAACCCAACTTATAAAATCGGCTGAGCAGCAACCCTTTCATACCTGATTTGGTGAACAACGAATGTTTCGAATAGCAGCTTTCAAAAGCTAACAACTGGGCTTGAATCTCTCCTTTCTTGTCAAACGATGCAAGATATAGTGGTCTATCGCCGAAATTTTTCTTCAGATAGTCTGCCCAATAGGTTGACTGAAAGATTGTTCCTTGCGGTTCTGCTTCAGTAAGCGCTGCATTCCATGTTTTCTCACTGATCCCTCCTGATTCAACAATCAAATCCAGTCTCACCTGAGCCAAGATCGATCATGCTTTATGTTCATGGGATGAAGTGAATGTCGCTGTCCATATTTGAATGCGGTTATGCGCGCATCTCTCAGAGTACAAGTGACATGTTGTAAGGAATACTATATTATCGTACAGTATGCGAACATTCATTAGCGCGCGCAGAATATTGGTATGCGTCCTGAGCGATTTCACAGTGATATCGTATGACGTAATACTTAATAATAGGATAACAGCAATATATAGATGTGTATACATGCTGATATCAGATACACATTCATGCGCAATCATTGAAGGGCGGAAAAATATGAGTGAGTCCTTCATCAAAGTCTAGTTATCACTTGGATACTGATTAAGAGCTTGATGGTGACGAGCGGTGGTTTCAAATAGAATTGCTGCTGCTTCCGTTTTGCTATCATTACTCTTGGTAACTTGCAGCGCAGCCTTACAGAGCGTGTCCGTGAGCATTGGGACTTCTGCTAGAATAGCATATCCCGGAACGGCTTATGTGGATTTTGAGAATAACGAATGCTTCAGATGGGGAATTGACGGAAATGGAACAGGTTACATGCTATATGGAACGGAGTACGCTGGAACAACTCCTTACTGGAGTGGGCTTAGCTATCCGGCCTCGCTGTACCCTGAAGCTCTTATTTTCGAGAATGACAGTTCAATTGTTCATTCAGGTCTTCAATCTGCCAGAGTTTCGGTTGTTGACACAAGTAACGACACGGCTAGAAGGCTTGAGATATTGCATGATTGGGATCCACATTCAGCATACCTGTGGAATGTGGCTTGGTATTACTTCCCATCCTCGCTTGCGCCAGTGGATGCCTTCGTGGCTTTCCACAGAATGATCTACGAGCGGATGTGGGATCAAAACAAGGCGGTCTACTATCAATATTTCCAGATATCCTTATCTTTATTGACTGATGCAAGGAGTGCAACTCTGGGGCAGCAGATATTTGTATTGAGTCTTGGAAAAGGTGACATTGACAATAAAAACGATGGAATCGGAGAAATTTGGCCGTACTTGGGAGCAGACCTATACTCCAACTTCGACTCTAATCAGGCGGTACCTTCATCTTGGCTGACTAAAAAGCCTGGGTTTCAAGTTTCGTTTGACCGTTGGTTTAAAGTGGCCACGTTAATCTATAGGAACATGACAAACTTCAACAACGGTTACATCAAAGTGTGGATAGATGGTAGCCTTATCTGGGACGTTCAAGGAACGCGTACTATTGGGATTGATCCCTACGTACTAGAAAAGATTGATCCTCTGCCCCCTGAGCCGCAGGGTTACTTGTGCTCCGGTTTCGGACTATACACGGGTATTAGTTCACGCCCTAAAACGATCTTTGTTGATGATTTTATCATCTCAAACTCATCTCAAGTATGGCTAGCTTCGTAGTTTGGTATAAAGCTCAGAAATATAGTTCTTCAAGACGCACAATCAAGCTCCTTGTAATTCTGGGCACTAACATGTCTATAATTTTGCGAGGCTTTTCGGAACTGTGCTTCAATGATTTCGAATCCTTCTACATTGTTTTTCAAATTGGTTCGCCCACGTTAGAATGAGTTCTAGTACTTTACAGAACGAATTTCACTTTCGCCATTCGAATAGATTGTATCACTTCGTGCGAGCGAAGACGATATTTCAGTCAGGTTGAATGTATAGGTGAAGGTATCTATCATTCCTTCTCTAACATTTAGAGACCTCAAATATACGTAGGAACGAGACTCTAGCGCTGTGGTATTAGATAGGTAGCGAATCCTTTCGTTTTCCAAGAGAGCATAATTAGGCAAGACTCGTCCATGCATGCTATAATCAGAATAAACTGGGGACTGATTGTCAATGTTTGCACCCAGCCATCGCGCACTGAAAAAGTCCTGTTCTGTAACGAAGACCCTCAATATTTTAGCTCTGGTATTAGGATCAACTGATGTCTCCATTCTATTGAAATCCAGCGAAAAAGAATAAGTGTAACTGTTCGCGATGTGATTAACAAAACCTGATTGAAAAAGGAAGAAAATGATCAGCACGAGAGAGATGACTCGCAAGGCAAGATCTCGATGAGAAAAATCGAAACCACGCATGAAAAAACTGAGGATATTCCCAAGTTCCCCAAGAAAATACAAGCCGCCAAGCGGAAAGAGAAGCGCCAGAAACAAGAGCGCTATTTGATAGAACCTCGTAAAATTAAGAGTCGGAGCTAAATCAGGAACGACCAGACATAATACCAACAAGAAACCGCTCAGAATCACGAACAATCGAAATCCTGAATCAAGCTTGAACTTACTTGGCTTTGCTGCAAGAACGACGAGCCCAACAACAATGAAGAATATCGAAACATAGATCAGAATCTTATGAATAGAACCTACGAAACTGCTTTGAGCTAGCGGGGACAAAGGCATAAGTGCCGGCTGAAACCTTGCCTCAGGTTGAAATAAATCAACAGCAAACCTTTCCAGCATGCGTTGAAGAGCTATTGTAAGTCGGTTTAGAGGTGGAGTCGAAACATACATGTACCAAGCAAATGTCATGGCTATCAGAAACAGTATTAGCCCTAGGCTTAGTGTCCCCTCTTGGCCCAAGCTCAGTGTCCACTCTTTGCGCCTTATTCGTGAAAGGACATAAGTGAGCAATACGAAGAATAGAAAAATGAATGAAAGCGAATAATGAGATATAATCAGTGCAGTGCTAAAAATCATAAAGAATATCCGTCTTTCTTGCAAATCCATGTTCTTGTTTATCAGCGAAAATATCGCCAAAACAAGAAATAGTTCTGCCACTATTTGTCTAGTTACACTAAGCGGCTCAAGTCCGTAGAAACAAATTGAATTTGACATGAAGAAGAATGTAGCCAAGAGAGAAATTGTTTTTCTTGACTGCAATCGAAAAGTTGCGTATAGTGCTAAGGGCACTAACGAAAAGATAAGGGGATACACAAGTTTGAAGACTAGTTCTCCATCCAAGTTCAAAAATGTTGAGTATATGGTGGGTAAAATTGTTACGCTCAATACAGAGTTGTACACACCAATATCAGATGTGGATGAAATAATCCCTGGAGCATTCCAATAGCCCAAGCTTGCAGCTTGCCTAAAAACAGAATATTCTGTAACAATGTCATCACCAAAGATGTGTGTAGATAGTGAAACTGTTTGCAGGATGAGACTAGTTGAGATAGTGAATATGATTAGCGGATATATGCTAGATGGTATGAATTTTCGGAGAAAAATGCTAGTTGCATAGAGAGCTGCTATTCCTGATATCGCTAGAATCAAAATGAATGTGTTCTTGAAAATCGCCCCAGTCGCACTCAGAAGCGGGAGAATGACTGCAATTACACCGAATAGAACATAACAGCTTCTTTCTGATTTTCTTAATTCGGTCACGGAGTTGACGTCTGCAGTTTCCACACGAATTCCAGAGCGGTTTCGTAGGAGAACTATAGCGAAAATAATCGTTGTTCCGGAAACGATTGCAACTGCTATCGAAAGGAGTGACAACGGGTTTGGTATGCCAAAGAGTGGGAGCAATGCATTTATGGACAATCCCACAAGCATCAAAAAGGCTACGCTCAAACCCACAGAGAGCAATAATGTTTGAAGAACGCTTTTTTCCTTCAGTTTCAAACAACTAAGAAGGGCATATCCCGGTACGAATGTTAGAAATACAAAACCAATTATCTGTCTAAAAACTGGAATATTCAGACCAAGTGAAATATATGCTGCAATGAATATTAACAGCATAGAGGTAAATGCACTACGCATTTTGTTTCAGGTCCAAGACTTTCTCACATATTTCAGTCAACGTGCGCTGCTGATTAACGTTGATTGTTGCTTTTTTAACATTGTTTCACTGACTCGATTCGTATTGTTTTCTGCTCTCCTAAAGCTCTTTTTGCTGCATCAATAATGGCCAAAACATTCAGGGCATTTAGAGCGTTTAGTGAATTTGTATGGTCTTGTTTTATTTGTTCGATGAAATAATCTGTTTCGAGCTTAAGAGGATCAACGTTTCCACGCGAATGCAAGAGGGGAAAGCTAGGGAATTTTCGGCCAATCAAATATAGACTGACTTCGCGCCACAAGGAGATTTCATTAATGCCAATTCTATTCACCTCAAGGAAAAGTTTCGGCGAAATTTCTAATGTTTCTGCTGTACCATGAATATTCGTTTTCTCTATTGAGGCGGATGCTAACCAACTCATTGTCCCAACAGCCAGTTTGTTTTCCGGATATTCCAATGTGCAGGTACAGCAGTCTTCTACGGGGGAGTCTAGATATGAGAATCCAGTTGCCGAAACCACGTTTGGAAAATCTCCATACAGATAGTTAAGTAAATCGAAACAATGAGGCCCTAGGTCAAACAAGACTCCTCCGCCTTCTTCATTGTAGTACCATGGCGACTTGCCCCAAGTCAACAAAGGACTTGGCGATAGTTGAATATCTTCTATGCAATATACTTGTCCCAGTGTTCCTTTCAAGATTCGTTCTCTAGCTCTTTGAAAGTTGGGGACAAAGCGGCGGTAGGAACTGATCATCAGTATCTTATCTTTGGTCTTAGAAACTTCAAACACCTCTTTGCCTTTCTTTATGTCATTTGCCATTGGCTTCTCACAAAGGACGTGAGCGCCATAGTCTAAGGCCTTTATTGTGATATCTGCGTGTGTGTGTGGAGGAGTGCAAATGCTGACGGTATCTATGTCTTGTTTTTCAAACAATTCTTCAATAGATGTGTAAGATCTCTTTATCCCGAATTTTTTTGCTGCACGTTGTGTCTTCCTTTTATCAATGTCTACTAGGGCGACTAATTCGACATCTTTGTTGGATAAATAGGCAGGTATGCGGGAATTGATGGCAAGTTCACCAGTCCCTACTACGGCCACCTTGATTTTTCTGTCCAAAATTCCTCCCTTCCTAGTTGCTGCGGCGAAATAGATTGTATAAATTGCGTAGTCTTGGCGGATCGATTCTGAATTCGCTTTGAAATCCCCGTGGAATGTTTCCTGCTGTGGTGTATTTGGTTGTTCCAACTCCTCTTCTTTCCGCTTCTGTAAAATATCTTACGGCATTTGGGTTAATTCCCATGATACTTGCAACTAGGTGATCTATTGCAACTGGATCTCTGCCTAAGATAAGAGTATTCAGTTTCAAGGGCACTCCATCAACTGGACCTCGAAATCCTCCCATGGCTATTATTCCGTCAACAACAATCAGATTCGGTTTAAAAACCAGGTTCAAATCCACTATGGCATCATCAAGTCTCTTATGCAGCCTGCCTTTGTTAGGATCAGGGTTAAGGCCAAATTGGTTCTTCAGGGCTGCGGTAAACGAGTTCGCCCCCCAGGTCTTAATTTTGGGTACGGAAATGAATAAGTTGACCTGTTCCATTACTTTCGGGAACCTTATTTTTTTCAAGAAAGCATTCTCAGGAAAATCCCTAATCATGAAGGGAGATTTAGACAGATTTACCAATTCCACATTCATTTTTCTTGCCAGTTTTTCATATCCCAACAGCTTAAACGCCATATCTGCAAGCATTTGTGATGCGTCAGATTCCACAATGTATATCGAGGTGACGCCATAGTCCCTTCTCAAACATCTGATTATTCCCTCGACGACATGTGGATCGGTTGTGGCACCAGTTTCAAAAGACTTGATGCAGCAAAGATTTGGTTTAATTGCTACAAAACTATCTGAATCAAGTTTCAAGCCATCAATTGAATCTAGTCCCTTTTTCATGCAAGCGTAGGTGTCAATAGCATCCTTTACCTGATAAAGGATAATGGATTCCTTATATTGTTCGTTCATGAATCATCCGCCAGAGCAGACCTTTACTGAACAGTTCAGAAAATATGGATTGGTGTTTCTGGTGCTTGCAATGATATCTACGATCGCAAGTCAAGTGTTAAGAATGGAGATGAATCACTAGCACGTTAGAAAAGCTCACTACAGTATTCTATTCTACCAAATGGTAGAATAAGAGAATGAATATAGAAGAAAGTAGGCCAAGAATAGACAGGTCTCCTCCAAAAAAGTAATCTGCCTTTCAAGGAACTGTTGCTGGAAAGCCTCAACCCGTTTCCTTTCAGGGCACTGTTGAGATACTGGTACGCTTTGTCAATTCCCTCTTGATTAATACCTAAGAGCTTCCAGATTCTCGTCGCTTGAGATGTGCAATCTGTAGTCTTCTCAGCATGCGAATCCTCATTTCCAGGCGAATATGCTGAATAAAACGACCCATCTTTGTTTTGAACCTCTGTGAGCCAAGCGCTTGCTTTTTTTGCAACTTCCAAGTATTTTTCCTGTTTAGTACGATAATAAGAGTATAAGTAGGCTTCAGTTGCGTAGCAATGCGGATGGGTCAGCGTTAAAGAAGTTTTCTCATCAATTTGAAAGCGCCCTTCTTTTAGCTGGAATGACATATATTTATCCAATATTTTGAACGCTTTTCTTTCGCAGTTTGTGTCTCTCAAATAAAATGAAGCTTTCAATAAGGGTATCGCCAGTTTTACAAGATGCACTGACGGGGCATGCTCCCATCCTTTTCTTGCCGGGACGTCATTCACTGCGGCGAATTGTTCTCCATTCCACATAGAACAAAGCCATTTCAGGCTTTCTTCCACCTTTTGTCGATAGACTTCCTTCGTGTTTATCGCATACAAGTCTAGCATTCCTGAGATGAAAATCCCTGTATCGAAAGTGTAGAGAAGACCGTCTTCTAAGCAAGGGATGCCGCCGTTCTTGCTTATTTTCATCATATATTCCGCGCACTTTTCCGCTCTTTCCAAGAATATTGTGTCTCTTCTTCTTTCGTAGAGTATGCAACATAGGCTAATTGCATATGCTGTAATCTCGGGATAGACAGGGGTTTTTTTCTTTGCGCCATAACATGCGAGATAGGCTTCTCCATTATAAATCGGAGAATTGAGAAACCAGTCGAGCGTGTTATCAACAGTATTAGAAGTCTCCATGTTTCTGCGATCCTATTTTTTAAGGGCGACGAAATCCGACCATATGTATGCCTTGTGGATAACTGCTGTTTGAATCATATCTACTCTACATGTTCAAAATGCTCTCATCATCTAAGAATTCCAGACAATAATTATGAAAGGACTTGATACTACCACGTGCAAAAATGATTTGGGTAAGAGTTCTGCTAAGTCCCATTGACCGAAGATTTCGACATATTGAGAAAAGACCTGGACGGAGGTACAGATCTAAAACTACGGCAAGTCGGATAGCTGCCAATATCTTGTAGAACTCTAGATTCGCCGGGCGTTTTCCAAAGTAATTCTCATACCGCTTAACGAAGTGTTCTCTCAGATCTATGTTAAATGCGTTTTGTTCCTTTGTACTAACAAACCTGTGATCGATCAGATAACGGCCCTCGAGTAATAGCACGTGGTACATCCATCCCACATCATAAGCAGGATCGCCCATACTGATGCCTTCCCAATCCACGATAACCGGGCCATTCTTGCCAAACAAAACATGATCCGGACCGTAATCGCCATGGACTAGTGTTGGCTTATCCTTTTCAATCTTGACTTCCTTTAACTTTCTAATGGCGTCTAAATACTTGGTTCGTGCAAATATAGAGAAGTTAGTGGAATATTCTAACTTGACTAATTTTTCGATTTTGAGAATCTTCTCCTGAACATACTCGATCTGATTGTCCAGCCCATTTCTTTTAAAGAGAACACTAGGGTCAAGTTTGTGAACCGATGCCAACGTTCTAGCGAGCGAATCAACAACTGCTAGCGCGTTTTTTTCTGTATTAAGGAAATGTGATGAACTTAACCCTTCCACTTTCTCCATAATCATAAAGGGCACTCCGATTTTTTTACTGTCCACCTCCAAGGCATATGCCTTTGGAACAGGAATACCGTGTGCCTTGAGCGTTTTAAGAGACTTGTACTCTCTTATCCAGCGATCTTCATCTGAACCTCTATAGACTCTAAGAAGGAAAGGGTTCTGATAAAGCCGCGTTCCCAGATAGTAGGTAATTGAGAACACGTACATTCTGTTGGAAAGACCCTGCGTATCCATCTTTTGAAGATCGGTTATGCGGAGTTCTGTGGCATCTGAGGGAAATAGAAGGCTCGGACCAGTATTCCTCACGTAATCCACAAATTTTTTTTGGTTCACGGATATCCCCATAGCACAAAAATTGCAGAAAATATATTGATGAAAGCGCGTTTGCCACATGGTTTAATGGAGTTTGTAAATAGGTCTTCCATCGTGACTAGTACCTACCAACTCTGCTCTTCCTAGCTGAGTGCTCTGCAGAATGAAGTCAACGAAGTCTTTTCCGGAATAGTTTATGTAGGCATTTTTCATCTGAGGTTCTGTAAAAACATGTGGTTGAAAAAACATTTCTTTCAGTCTAAGGTTCTTCAAGAGCTCAACGAGCTTGGTGTAACTGGTCTTTTTCTTAAGAAAATGGTGTAAGACGTTCAAGGCGAGAACCACATCAAACTCGATTGCCTTTACGCCATTCCAGTCAAATATGGATTGATTTATCACGGTGAACCTTCTGTTTTCTGCTCTTTTCAATTTTTTCAAATAATATGATCCAACTAAATTATTCTCAACGGCATAGCATTCAAACCCGCTTTCCTCGAATTTGTGGCAAAAATAGCCATAGTTAGAACCTATGTCCAAAAGCTTGCCGCTCTGAGAAGAAATGTTCTCTCTTATTATGTTATACCTGTCCTCTGAAGGATGCTCAGTTTTCATCCCGCGAAGATCTGGATGAGTTAGTGGTTGATATAAGGCAAATCTCTTGTTTTCTGAAAGAGATTGAGTGTATAATTCCTTCCTAAGTTTTTGCCATTCACAATGTCTTGCCACTATTCTGACCGGTATCGAGTCAACTCTTAACAACTTTGCCGCGGTCAAGATTCTAATGCCATTGTTCAGCAAAAGGTCACCATGACGCCCTACATTGACTGTTATTTCGGCTTCAGTTTTCTGAAATTCGATATCATCTGCAAAACGCATTCGGTTTTGAAATACGACTCGTAGAAATTCAGGGTAGCCAATGTTTCCTGTTGTTTTCGTAAACGAAAGTTTCGTTTTCAACTCTTGATATTCGTTTGAACGTTCTATTTTCTTTCTGAGTAAATCCCAATTTCCAGGCATAACTTTAATAGTCTGCTTTTCATTTTGTGCCATGTTGAATTTCCGCAGTGAAACATACCCTATCGTTTTTGGGCTTACCCAGCAAACCTTGCTATCATTGAACTCGTTTGGGTAATCTCTTTTGTGAGTTTTAATCTTCCACAAAGTAAAATCAACGTACAATACTCGATTTGACGCTGCCCTTAACGTCGGATATTTGTCCAACAAGTCACTCAGGTAACTGCGTGTTTTCTGGATTGCATCCATACCTTCCACTTCAGTACTGGTCCATGTTTCTTTTGCTGTTGTCAGTCCCCATGCTTATCTAGGTGACTTTCAGCATAGCCTATGCAGAAGGCCAAGTTCTTTATGAAATACTGGAACGGCAGTAAGAATACTTTTTTCTCGTGGAAAAGTGTATACATCGAAGAAGAGAGTTTCAGCCCAACGAAAAAAGATAGAATTGGCATTCTAGACATCGGGAAATGAGCGTGTTCATGTCTGTGATTAACGTAATGCATTCCGTAACCCCACCATGAATATTCTTCCCATAAGGCTTTCCATGTTGCTCGATGGTTGTGAAAAAACTTCGCCTCGTTGCCTACAACCTTCATTCCCGCCTTCTTTATCCTGTTGGTTAATTCAACATCTTCTCCAGCACCTTTAAGGCGTATATCGAAACCTCCAATTTCCCTTACAGCTTCAAGGCGGAAAATACCGCCACCTACATCAACAGTAAATTGAGATTTTAGGTTCTTTGTAGCTATGCTCATTGATTCAAGGCGTGCGACTAGCGTTTTTCCACGAGATACCTCTTTGCCGCATGCTACTGCTACGGTTGGGTTTTTTTCCATGAATTCGACGTGCTTTTGTACGAAATCACTTAGGAGTTCCTGATCACCATCGACCCAAATAACGTATTCTCCCTGAGCATTATCGACTACTAATTGTCTTGAGAAAGACAAACCTTTTCCCCCGCTACGGTAAATGTCTGTCTTAATATCCATTTGTCCCGTCATGTCTTTTGCAACGTAGTACGTCCTATCAGTGCTTCCATCATCAACGACTATTAGTCTAATTAGTTTGTGCGGGAAGCTTTGCCCAGAAATACTCTGAAGGGCTTGCTCTACGATTTTCTCTGAATTCTTTACACAGATCCCTATCGTGACTTTTTCACGCATCTCGACCACTTATTTGCCTAATGAATGATGAGACCAAACTTGATTATCTCATCTTTTTTTCCTGTTCGGATTTCTGTATGTTACGGAAATCTTATTGTAAATAAATGGAGAATTTCTGAGCATATTTTTTACAATTTGTTCGAATTTCTTGTACCAAACAATCGCCATTGTTAACCGTGCTTTGAAGATTATGAAACTGGTCGGTTGTGCGACTTCTGACCTGTTAAGAAGAAATACATTCGAATTCTCTTGTATGACCCCCTCGCCACCGACCGCCCCTTTGAAACCCAGGGATTTCACTAACTTGACAACATTGTCATTGTACGCTCCGAACGGATAGGCAAAAAATGCTACTTTTTTCCCAAGCGTTTTTTCTATTTCTTCTCTAGATTCTATGATTTCCTTCTTCGCTTCGTTTATGTCGATTTGCGTCAGATTCGGATGTCTTACCGTGTGTGCTCCAATTTCTATGTTGTTTTCGCTCATAGTTTTGATTGCGTCCCAATCTGCCAAATCGACGTACTCAGGATACAGGAGCATTTTTTTGTTTACATGCCCAGTGGCTACAAAAATGGTTGCGGGCATATTGTATTTTTTGAGATAAGGATACGCATTCAAGTAATTATCTAGGAAACCGTCGTCGAAAGTGATAGCAACAGATTTCTTGGGCAGACTCTTTCTTCCTTCGACAAAGTTTTCGATCTCCAAGAGGGAAACAATGTTATAGTTCTTTCTCAGATAATCCATTTGCCTATAGAAGTCCTCCACACTCAAGGAATAACGTGAAGCATTGGAGCCAATTGAATGATACAGTAGTATCGAGATTTCGGGTTTAAGAGTTGCTTTTGAAATCAAATAGAACGCAACGTAAACTGTGCTTTTTGCGCAATGTATCGCTCTGGCAATCACTGCTTCACGCGCTCTGAAAATTCGATTGAGTTTTGGTGGCAAAATAGACTATCGAGTTCTCATATCACTAAATCTTGGACAGATATGTCTCCAAGTCTTCTGCAACTTTCATCCAGCTGTATTTCTCTTCCACTATGTTTCTTCTAATGAGCCTATATTTCTTCAGCGTCTTTCGGTTATCGTAAGCATGAGTTATCGCGGCTGCTATCGCTTGGGGGCTTACTGATGAAACGTAGATTCCGCATTTACTCTCACCCATAACTTCTCGATTCGCTGGAATGTCCGTTGCAATCACAAATTTCCCCATTGCTAGATATTCAAGAAGTTTCAGTGGGCATTGGTATCTCCAGTTTGGCGAGTTAGGTAACGGTACAATTCCAACATCGCACATTGCAATGTACTTTGGAACATCTGAGTAATCTACCATTCCCTTTATTACGACAGCGTTTTCAAGATGACTTTCGCGAACTAATTCTCTAAGAGTTGGAAGGGCATCTCCCTCGCCCAATAGAAACAATACCAAATTGTCAGATTGACTTTTCAGGATTTCAAGACTTTTTATCGTTTCAGCAATTCCCTCTAATCGAGCGGTGCCTAAAGCGCCGTGATAGAAAATTATGAATTTGTCTTCAAGCCCGAATTTTCTCCTCATTTCTTTACCGTCATAATTCTCAGGATTGAATAAATCTAGAGCAACTCCACTGGTCCAGACTCCAACATTCTCGAGAGGTATGTCAAATTCGAAGCACATGTGTTTTTTCATTGATTTTGTCAGGACTGTTATGCCATCTAGCTTTTTCTTGGCCAACGTAACTGAACTGCGGAAAACAAGAAGATGCAGATTCATTCTAAGAGTGTTCCTAACCTTAATAGGTGTGCTTCTGACATCCAGAATCATCTTGAACTTCAAAACGCGGGAAAAAGGCTTCAACATCAAACCAAGTATTGAAGAACCTGGCTCCAGAACAACATAGTCCGGCTTTGTGGAGACGACGAAGAATGGTAAGAGAATGAAAAGCGTAAATATGTACAACGAAGAAGAAGCGACTGGAACATACCTTAAGGGAATCAGAATTAGATGGAAGCCAATATTAGTCAGCTGATGATTCTTTCTTGAACGTGTCGCAAAAAGGAAAGCATCATAACCACGCTTCGACAATTGGTTCAATATCTGAGTTTGAGAGATTACGTTGCAGAAATCAAAAACCATAGAACTTATCCAAACTATCTTTTTAGAGCGTGCGCGCATCACAGATGAGCATCCAGAGGTATTATCTATCATTTACTTCAGCAAACCTCTCATTCGATCAACAATTATCTGCGTGTGCGTATAACTGAAGCAGCAAAATCATCATTATGCTTCCAAACTCAAACCAAACTGATCTTGGCCGTGAATGCGTTCCTATAGGATGCTGGATTTCCAATTTCTATTCTCTTGTCCTCAGAGTCCAACTCTACAGCATAAACCGCTTGATTTTGGTTCACCAAGATTTGAATTGCATCAGTCAACTGTCTCTCGTTGTTTGGATCTGGCTTTACAAGTTCAATAGCCGAGTATATTGCAGGCGTGAAAAGATAGATCGCAACCACAGCGAGTTCTGAAGGCGGTTTCACCGGTTTTTCAACAATTCGCCTCACTCGATAGACTCCGTCTTCTATTTCCTCACCGGTGATCACCCCATACTTTCTGGCGTCTTTCACTTTCTGCACAAAGAAGACGGCGTTTGCTTCTTGATCAGTGAAAACAGAAAGCAGCTTCTGCAGATAGCCCCCTTTCGATAGGACCAAGTCGTCTCCAGCATGAACTAGAAAATCATCATCTCCAGAAAACGATCTTGCGCGGTACACTGCGTCTGCGAAACCTAGAGGCTGCGGCTGATTGTAGAATACAATAGTTGACTTTCGAAGCTTTTCATAGAAATCAACTAATGCACCCAAGTGTTCGGCTTTCCCTTTTGACCTAAGATGTCTAACAAAGTTCTCATCAACCGTGAAATGATCTTCAATACTTCTTTTTCCTCGGCCAACAACAAAACATATTTCTCTAAATCCCACATCGTAGAGATGTTCATAAACGACTTGTAGAAATGGCTTTGGACAAAGCCTTCCGTTACGATCTCTTGTAAGAATTGGCAACATTTCTTTTGGCTGTTCCTTGGTTGCAGGGAGAAGTCTCGTCCCCAACCCTGCAGCGGGTATGATTACTTTTCTTATCACAGATCTCCTTCCATGATTTCGTGCGCCATGTCAAGACATTCGATTACATGAAACCAGAACAGGGTTCTCAAACCACATGTTCGTCACTCTGGTCCCAATGCAAGAATCTTATCAAAGCGCTCGCTCATTTTTCGATCCTGTGGTCTTTCCCAGACCTACAGCTCTGAATCTTAGCTGGGTCGAAAATGTACTGGCGTCGTAGATTCTTCTTCCGTCCACAAGAATTGGATGTCGCATCAGCGCTATGAAGTCACCGGGTTCGAGTTTCTTAAACTTGTCCCATTCTGTAATGAGTAGGCAACAGTCAGCTTCTCTCAAACATTGGGGAACATCTGCTGAGTAACTTATCTTGTTTCCGAAGACCCTCCTAGCGTTGTCCATCGCCATTGGATCGAAGACTGTGACTCTTGCGCCCTTAGCAAGCAGGAATTCTATGATCTTGAGTGAGGGAGCATCACGGATGTCGTCCGTGTTTGGTTTGAACGATAGGCCTAGAACCGCTATCTGCTTTCCCTTCAGGTTTCCAAGCTCTTCTTCAGCCAGTTCGACTATGTGCTTCGCTTGTGAAGCATTGATTGATATTACTTCTTCAACGAGCTTCAGTTCATACTGCAATTCCTTGGACAAGGCGACTAAAGCTTTGGTGTCTTTTGGAAAGCAGCTTCCGCCCCATCCCGCTCCTGCACGCAGGAACTCCTGACCAATTCTATGATCTAAGCCAACAGCCTGCGCAATTTCGACTATGTCGACGCCTGGTATCTTTTCGCATATGTTTGCCATCTGATTGATGAAAGAGACTTTTGTTGCAAGAAAAGCATTACTCGCATACTTTGCAAGCTCAGCTGAAGCCAAACTGGTTTTGAGTATAGGAACTCTGTTTCCGTAAAGGTCCTTGTTTAGCTTTTCCAGAATCCTGCCGGATCTTTTATCGAATTGCCCGATCACAACCCTGTCGGGATGGTCGATGTCGTAAAGAGCAGAACCTTCTCGAAGAAATTCAGGACTCATTGTAAGACCGAAATCTTTTCCTGCATATTTCCCAGAGTACCGCTCTATTGAAGTCTTAACCACTTTCTCAGTGGTCCCGGGTGGAACAGTGCTTTTGATGACGACCAGGTGGTAGTCTTTTTTTCTCTTCAAAGATACTCCGATTTCCTTCGCTGTTGATTCAATGTAAGCTAAGTCAGCGCCTCCATCTGGCAAGCTCGGAGTCCCAACAGCCACGAAGGTTATGTCTGTATTCAAGACTGCGGCTTCCCTCCCAATTACTGCTGCGAGTTTGGAGCTCTCAAGGGTTCTCTTTAGCAATTGCTCCATGTCAGGCTCAAAGAATGGGACTTCACCCTTGTTAATCATCTTCACCTTTTGTTTCTCGTTGCTTGATGCTATGACATTGTACCCTCGCGCTGCAAGATAGACGGCTGTACTAAGCCCTACAAAGCCTAGTCCAATTACGGAAATCCTCCAAGAATGATTCTTCTTAGGTACCATGCAAGTCTCTCCTCTGGTCTGAAAGTCTCGCTTTGGCTTTTCGATGTGTCCTGATAGGCAAGGCTTTTTGATGGATCATTTTGACCAGATTTATTCTTAATGAACACGGGTTTCTTAGCGCGCGCTACTACTTATGACTAAGCGCTCTTTCATATAATTTCAGATAGTTATCAGCTTGTTTCTCCCAATTGTGATTTCTCTTGACATGATCGTATGCCGCTTCTCCAATTGCACGACGGAGTTTTTCGTCATGTACAAGCAGGTGAATTTTCTTGGAGAGATCTTCTATGTCACCAGCTCTGGCCAACACGCCATTTTCCATATCTGATATTATCTCACGTGAGAAGGGAACATCAAAGGCTAGCAGTGGTTTCTTGCAAGCCATGGCTTCAAGCATGAACATCGGTTGCGCTTCGCTCAGACTCGGATAAGCGACGATGTCTGACTTCTTGATTTCGGTCAGTAACCTTCTATGGGGAACATAACCTTGAAAACTGACTCTAGCTTTTAGGTCTGAATCCGCAATGAATTTGTTGATCTTTTGCTGCAGTGGGCCCTTTCCAAAAATCTGCAAACGGGCATTTTTGATATCATTCTTTATGCGGTTGAATGCTTCTAAGAGCAGCATCACTCCTTTCAACCAGTACAATCGTCCAGCAAAGATGATTTTGATATCGTCTCTGCTTTCAGTTTGATGCTCCTCTGCATTCTCGATTTCGTCAAAGTTGATGCCGTTATAGACTACTGACGTTTTGTCGCGATCTAGATGTATGTAAGCCCCTACTTGTCTTAGGAGTGTGAAACTACAAAACGCTGCTTGGTCCGAGCTGTCCAGAACTCTTCTGACCGAAAAATCGTGCAATGGGAACTCTAAAATGAAAAATCCCAAGTCTCGCAAAGTCCATGAAGTGGTAGGTTGATTAACAAATGCTCTTTGGCTTGTTCTATGACACTCATGAATTGTAGCTACAAATGGTTTCGCCAGTCTCCTCTTGAAGAAGGTCAAAGCGAAAGAAGCATGGGGGCTCACCCCATGGACTATTGTATAGTCTTTCAACAGTTCCAAAAGTCTTTTAATGTTTATGGCTTGAAACCAGAGATTTCTTGGTGCAAAATCTGGTCTTGGGAGGTAGGTGACCTCAAGATGATCGTTCAGTCTTTCTGTTCGGGGAGCAGAAATATCGACACCTGTAAATATCGTTGTGTCAATCCCTTTCCTTGCAAGGCTTTTGCCTAGACCATAAGAGACTGATGAGATGCCGCCTCCTTCGTGGCTTATCAAAGCTACTTTCATATAACCACCAACGGAATCTACGTTCGCCAAAGCTACTATGATTGGGTTAGCTTACTCCAGATCTCTGACTATCTGGTCATTCGCGCATATTTTCATTGCTGACATCTTGAGGTGAATCGTTCTTTATTGACGGTCGGTTACGGCTGTTTTGTATTTCTCAGCTACCGACTGCATTGTTTCAAACTGTAGGACACCGTGCTTTTTCTTCTCTTTCGCATGTGCAATCAAAGGTACTAGAACTTGGGCAATTCTCTTGGCGGCCACTTGAGAAGAGCTTCCGAGATTCCAAGGATGAAACCACAAATGCAGAGGGCTCCTCAGCCTCGCCGCCACGTCAATGATCTTCTTCGGAAAACTCGAGTCATAGAACTTTCGAAGATAAAGGCTTGGGTGCACATCGAACAGATTGCCACATTTCTTCACATACATTCCATCTCTGAGAAAACCACCACGCCCGCGAAAGGACAAGTATCCATATTTCTCAAGAAGTGGCAAGTGAGATACTTCATTTTTTGGAAACACAAAGCTCTTTGGCGCAATGCCGACTTTCTTCATTCCAGCTGAAATCATGCTCAATTCCCATTCAGCTTCAATCTTCGAAAGAGCTGGGAAAACCCTGTGAGTGTATCCGTGCGCAGCAATCTCATGTCTAGTACTTGACTCCAGTATCAGACCGACTATCGAATTATCGACTTCCATCAACTGTCCCCTTAAGGCAAAGGTTACAGGCAGTTCCACTTCATCGAATGCCTGCAAAAGAAGAGGGACGATTTGATCTTCGATTCTCCCAACGATATGTGGTGCAAGAAAGCTGTGGACACGGCGCTCGATTCCTCCTCTATTCTTCTCAACTTCTGGGTTGCCCACATCAACATCTATTGACGTTATAAGAGACGCTGTGTCGAATTCCACCATGGGTTTGCCACATGAGAAGGCAAAGTAATGAAAAACTTGAGAGATATTCGAGGTCAGATAGTCTCTGTTCATTGAGTTATCATCCTCGCACGCCGCTCACGTGTAATCCGCGTCCCCCTGCGTTATGAACCAGCATAGTTTTCTTTTGGTGGGCATTGATCTGATAGCTTCTTGAATAGTCGCTCTTGAATTCACGTAGCAGATAAGCTGTGCATTATACTTGGGGCGGAATGCAGCTCGCCTGAGCAGTTCATAAGATTCAGAGAACCCGAACTCCCTAAGAATCGCGTGGTACGGATGCCATGCGACCATCCAGCATCTCGCAATATCCACGCGTTCATGTTCAAAGAATTCGCAGGCAGCAGAAACAAGCGGATAGGCAGCATTGATCATGTTAGGCAGCGCTGACAAGTCGATTATATTCCCTACTGTAAGTCTGCCAGTCTTCCCTGTTTCCATTGACGCGTTTTTCTCCACGGAAAGAACAATATAACCAACCACTTTACCATTCTTTTCGCAAACATACGTGGTGTATTGCTTTTCAGGATGCTCAATGTATCTCCATTTCAAATAGGCCAAGTCCCTTTCGATAAGAATATTCTTGTTCTCTTCTTTGATTTCATCCCAGAAAGTCTCGAATCTCGGATCAAAGGTTTTTATCCTTCTTGCCTTCAACTCATAATCATACCTAGTGCTAATCTTCACGTTGCTGATTTTTTGAAAAGCCTGCATTATGCTTAGAGTTTTCTGGAGAAAAGAGCTTTTGAACCCTTGTTCTTCCAAGAGAGAATGCGCATCGAGCACTTTGAACATCTTCGGAACAATGAACATTGGACGGTACCCTATACGCACCTGGCCCTTGTGTGCTATCTCTGTCGGGAAAGCATAGATTAGTGCTACCCCTTCCCTTGCCGCTTGGGCTATCGCGCTGACGGCGAGTCTTTTGAAAATTCCAGCACCTCGGTATGCATTGTCTACTGCTGCATCTACTGATTGAGCACCTTTGACCAAGACTGGCCCGATCCTTATTTTCACAGGGTTCAATATGTAACATCCAACAATTCTTCCCTCGTCTTCAGCCACCCATACTACAGGAGAGCCATGTGGATTTCTCTCGTACTTCCAAGCCCAATAGTGAATATCATGCCAGCCGCCATAACTCGATCGCAACAATTCAAGAAGACTTTGCAGATCATTCTCCTCATATCTGCGCTCGATCAACTTGCACACTGCCTTCAATCAATCAGAACTTGCCTCGGTGGCTCATCTAGGCTCGAGCTAAGTTGGCACGTTCACTTTGCTGCATTTCCGCCGCATCTGATTGTCTTATCATTTTTCTCAAGCCGGCAACTGCAGTTCTCAGATTTTCTCTAACCAAAAGGTGACGTTTCCCTACATTCTTTCTGGTTCTTCAAGTCGAAAACTATTGCTGCTTAGAATACCAACTAACGAGATCCGCTATACCTTTCTCGAACGAGAACCTAGGAGCGTAATTCAACATTCTGTTGGCTTTGCTTATGTCTGCGTAACCACGTTTGAGTTCACCTGCGCGTGCGTCCATGTAAACATTTTTTATGTCCCTCTTATTCAAACCGTCCTTCAGAACTTGCGCAGCTTTATTCACGCTCGTTTCAGTGCCGCTTCCTATATTGAAGAATTCTCCGACAGCATTCTTGCTGTTCAATGCGAGCATGTTGGCTTCGACAATATCTTGAACATAAACGAAGTCCCTTGTCTGTTCTCCATCTCCATAGATTATAGGCGCCATGTTTCTTACCAGTCTATTCAGAAAAATAGCGATTACTCCTCCGTAGACGCATTGAATATCAAAGCTTTGCCTTGGACCGAACGCATTAAAGTAGCGTAGGGCGACGGTTTCAAGACCATAGGATTTGCAGAAAGACCTTGTGTAGGCTTCAGCTGCAAGTTTGGAAACTCCATATGGTTGGGCTGGTTCTGGCGGAATTTCCTCTCCCCTTCGTGGTGTTGGAGTTTCTCCATAGACTGCTGCCGAGGAGGCGAATATGAAACGCTTCACATTAAGATCTACCGCGGCTTTTAAGAGGTTCAAAGTACCTGAGACGTTCACGTCGTTCACAAGCATTGGGTTTTGTAGCGAAAGGGTAACACTTACAAATGCAGCTTCATGAAAAATCGCATCTATATCTTTCATCGTGTTTTTTACCAGGTCAAAATCCCGAATATCTCCTTTGACATAGTGAAACTCGCTTTTATTTTGATTATGAGCTATGTTTTCTAAGTGCCCCATAAAGAGATTATCGATCACTGTAACATCGAAACCCTCATTCAAGAGTCGATCAACGATGTGGCTGCCAATAAATCCTGCTCCACCGGTTACAAGTATTCTTGAGTATCGTTTGGTCACAGTTGGCACACTGCTCTCTGCATGATTTTTCTACTCAGCTCAGAAAAGGTTTCCTTCAACTGTTACGCGCTTGCCTGTAGCTGACTGCGGGGTATGTTTTTCCGATCAGCTGTAGATGCGTTGGCATTCCTCTCGATTGCCTTCCATGTTTTTGCTCTTTTTGGGGACATGATTATTGCTGATATTAGATAGAATTGATGAACAACAAAACTAGATAGCAGATTCAATCCTCTGTAAGGCAACTTAATGCTCAGAAATACCAATGTGAAGAAGAGACCAAGAAAGAAGAGCATTAGAACCTGAGAAAGAGTCCAGATGCCTATACACAGGCTCACGAGGCCAACCCAGAAGCATATTGGGCATATTGTCATCATAGAAAGCCGCAGAGGAAAGATCAGTTTTGTGAATTCCTTTCGCCCATTATTAAACAGGTTCTTGCTGTACATTAGAGTGGACTGGAGCAATCTGGTTCCTCTTCTAATCTTTTGTCTCCTCTGTTCTCTGATTTTGGTCGCAATGCTCTCGTAGAAGGCAAGTTGGGGAACATAGATGTATCTGTAGCCTTGGGCTATAATGGAGAGTGAAAGGTTACCATCACTGGATCCGTAGCCTTCTTTGAGCGGTGACAGGATAGCCTTCCTCACCAAAGCTAGGCAGGTATAGCCAGGATACGTTGAATCAATGGCGCTTTCAGCTATTGCCATTTGGTCGAAAAAGCTTCTGTATGAACTTTCAATTGAAACTGCAGCAGTATTGCTGCTCGAGAGAGTTATCATTCTCCCGGTCACGCCACCGATTTTTCCTAGGCTCTTGAGTATTCGCACTCCTTTCATCAAAGCATCAGGCTCAATCACTACATCGGCGTCAGTCATCAGAACATAGTCGCCTGTAGTTTCTGTTATGCCCCTGTTGTAAGACGCGTTCACCCCGATCCTTTTGCTGTTTCTGAGGATTTTGACAGTCAAACTAGACTCTTTCATTATGCGCGCAGCAGTCACAGCAGTATTATCCGTCGAGCAATCGTCAATTAGGATAACTTCGAGTTTCTCACGCGGGTATGTGAAGGCTGCGATGTTTCGTAGTTTCTCTGAGATAACGTTATCTTCGTTGTGAGCCGGTACAAGTATCGAGACCTTTGGCAATTCTTGAATATTCAGACTGTTCCTGCAAGCGCCTTCAATAAATTCTAGATATTCTTTTATTTTAGAAGTCTTGATAACAAGCAGAAAATACAGCCCGTAAATAGACATTAACAACAAAAGGCAGAATATAGCAATGTATATGAAGGTCTGGATCATGGTTACTCTTCTTCTGCTTCGAAAAGCTATACTCTGCAAGTGCGTATTATCGGTCTAAAACTGGAGGTCCTGTGTGCTTGGCTATTCTCAGATAGGCATCGAGGGCAAACAACTCTAAATTCCATTTCAAATTGAAAATGAATTAGTTTTCTCTTGGAAAGGATTATAAGAGACTTTCTGTTTCCTTTTCACCTACAATTTGTGGATCTTTCCCGATTCCTACTCCTTCTTTTCTTGCGAGTGCTAGCTGCTTATCCCGTACATTTTTGATGAACAACTATCAATTTGGCAGCTTGCGAATACATTTCTGGATATCAAATTTGCTCATTCAGTCCGAGTGTGCTAATGCCATTTTTTTAGATGTTCCTTGAAAAGTGAGAATGTTTCACGTGCTTGTTGCTCATTAGACACTCCAGCAACTACACCTTTAAGATTACTAAGGCCTGCTACATAATCCACTGCTGTAGATGGCTTGAAATATCCTGATGCCAAGACACTTATTGCAATTACGATGGGACTAGAAAGGTTTGACAGAGTTTTCTCACACTCTTCTTTCGTGGGGTTCATCTGAAATCCAGCTTTGTTGAAAGGTGTTGTAATCATCGTTTTATCCAAATCAATATTCCACTCTTCGAATTTTTTGACCAAATATGGAAAATTCCGAGTGTGAAACCCAGGCGTTATTCCCATCTTAGAGAGATATGCTACGTATGAATGAAATAGCCAGTCAAAACCTAGAGCTAGACTCATATCTGTTATCACTTCATGAAGCAAAACCGACGCAAGTTTTGCATGCTTACCCGCTGATGATTTTATTCTGGAAATCTCGTAAGCGAGATAAGTTTTCACAAGTCCCTCAGGATCCATTTTAACCACTGCTTTCAAACCTTGCCAAATTGTCACTATATCTCCTGAAACCACTATCTGCTTAGCAAACCTCTTAGCTAAGCCAGGCGTTCCAGTTTGAGTGGCAACTCTAACATACTCAAAAGAATAGGGGACTATTGCGTAGAGTTCTAGTTGTCTAGCGCTTCTTCGTTCTTGAACAATTTTAAGAATCGAAAGGGTAATATCGCTAACAGAGAACATGAAACCATCAGCGCCGCATCTAAGCGAGGTGGAAACTAGATCTGCTGCTTTGTCCGCGGGATAACCTATGCCCTCATTCCTACTTCTTGCCCGTTCCTGCGAGAGATGACTGATGCCGTGAAAAGGATTGTCACCTACGAGAAGTAACTTTCGAGCTTCATTGCTCATTCCAAGCGACTCCTGTTTCTTACTTGATCTATTACATTGTCAACTCTTGAAGCGCTTTCAAAATTCGGTTCACTCGTTTGGTTGTTCAATAGTGAGCTTACGAAATGTTGGTTTTCCCTGAAGTACTCCGATTCGCCCAAGAAGAAATCCACGTTGTCGCTGAGGTCCTGTTTATACTTTTTTGTTAGGTTACCGTTGTCTAAGGTCAAGGATATTTTATCATCATTCACCTCGATTCTTCCTTTGGAACCTTCAATTACCAATCCGAATTCGGGCATGCGATAGTTCAACATGCACTGGGAAACATCAAATCGTCCTTCTAACCCGTCAGAATTCTTGGCTGTGAAAGATACTGAAGTTGCAGAGCCTATTTCAGTTACATTAGGCAGAACATCGTTAACCTTGAGGTCACCGAGTAACCACAGCGCCAGATCCACTACATGACAGCCTATGTCTCTTAAAGCCCCGCCTCGAAGAGCAGAAGATTCTGACCTTTTCGTAAGCCCTAAAAAGTCTGAGGAGTAAGCATAGGCTTTGAAGGAATGTAGTTCTCCTAAGCTCTCCTGAGCCAGCAATTCTTTTGCTCTTCTAAAAGTAACAGAAAACCTTTTCATATAGCCAACCATTGTGATGCTTCCGAAATTCTTGGCAAAGTCACAAAGCTCTTTCGCTTGATTGTAGTTTGATGCAAGCGTTTTTTCAACAAACATATTACGAACTATTGCTTTTTTGTACAAATTCCTAGCTATGAATGAGTGTGAGGAAATAGGAGTTGTTATGTAGACTGCATCAAGATTCAACCCAGAAAGTTTCTCGAAATCGCTCATCACACTGATCCCTGTGGACGAGAATATTATTTTGTAGAGCCGATTCATTAAAGCGCTTTTGTCAACTAAGGCTACAAGCTCGACATCGGGGATTACATTTAAAATACTTGCATGTACCAAGCCCATTTTCCCTAATCCAATCACAGCAAATCTCAATTTTCTTTTTCTCAAGCTCTCAACACCCCAAATCGACATGTGTTTTGAATTAGCCCATCAATTCGACCGTACCCAAAAAAATGATTCTTGAACAAAATACAACTGCTCCGCTCTGAGAAATCGCATTTCTTATTGCTTGGCGTTCGGCAATATTTCTGGCAAGAGGTTTTTCCACAAATGCGTGGAGCCCTTTCTAGGCAGCTAGAACAATACTTTCAGCATGTAAGTTGGTAAGGAAATAACAACAGCCTTTAAATCATTCTGCTTTAAGAGATCCTTGTAATCTGTGGATGTCTTCGTAATGCCGTAAAACCTGGACTTATCAAGATGTTTCTTTGATTTCTCCGTAACTGCCACCGTCTCTACATCATTGAAAAACCTCGTATTCCGAAGATGAAGCAAGCCCATGTGGCCTAGCCCAATCAATCCTAAATTAATCAATGTTCCACCCGTCCTTTAGAACTTTAGATCTTTGTGCACATGCTTCTCAAACATCGCAAAACATAATATACAATATAATGCTCGCATAAAAGCTATCTTTCTTACGAGTTGAACCAATATTCGCGCGCACTACCCTTTTCTAGCGTTTTCCGTTGCTTTTCCACCACTGCGTTGATTTCGTGTGATTTGTTTTATCTATTGAAGAATTCTTTAAAAATTCTTCGGAGGATTTTAGCTCCGTCCACAAGAGTATTCAGATTAGATTTACCATGTTTTCTTCTGAGTTCTACACTAGGAATCTCCACAACTTTCAATCCAAGTTTCTTGGCTTTGATTGCGATTTCAGTTTCGATCTCAAAATTGTCAGATTCGAGACGAGGAGCTAGTTTCTCCATTGCAGATATCGTGAAGGCGCCGAATCCATAACACAGATCTGAATACTCCGTTGACCACAAGAGATTAACAAGGAGAACAAAAATCATGTTCCCGACTCTTCTCAATAAGCTAATGTCTTCAGAGTAACCGTTGCCGAGGAACCTAGATCCTTTTACAATGTCAATCTCGGGATTATTATTCAAGATTTTCATGAAAGCGGGGATTTCCTCTGGTCGCATGGAACCATCAGCATCTAAAATCACAACGGCATCCCCCTGAATTCGCCTGAATGCCTGTTTCAGCGCTGAACCTTTGCCCCGTTCTCTCTGGATGAAAACCATTGCCCCTGCCCTCTTGGCGGTAACGAGGGTGCTATCTGTTGAATTGCCGTCAATAACCGTTACTTGAGAAACGTACTTGCTTACTTTGTCCACTATTAAGCCTACTGAGAGTGCCTCATTCTTCGCAGGAATTACAGCGGTTACCTTATGGATTGCCAATTCCTATACTCCAGAAATGCGCATCAGAACTCAATTGCTCAATACTTGGAAATAGACCATCGTCCTTTCCATCGTGCAATAGGACACCCGCGCCCATGTTCTTACCGAAGAAAAATACCCTATCAACACTGTTTCCATCAAGAACACGCGAGTGAGGGTCATTCAAAATTCCGTGGAGCTCTTCAAGAGTCGGCCCAATTCTCTCTTCATCATTCAACGTAGCGACAACTACCGAAATGGGCGAATTATTTCTCGTCCTCTCCATCGCTACGTTTTCTCCAGAAGAGAATGTTCGAATCCTCGTGATGAATCTATGAACGGCTTCACTTAAACAGCGATGAAAATTACATCTATAACAATTCGACAGATGTTCTAGAATTCAAACACTCACACGCAACAGACTCTGACAGATCGGCTGAAGGCCTTTACAACATACCTCACGTTTTCTTGAGTCAAACTGGAATGAATCGGCAAGCACAAGACTTTTCTCAGCACCTTCTCAGACACGGGCAGATCGCCTTCCCGAGTTCCAAAATTCTCCTTGTAGAAGGGCTGAAGGTGGCAAGGAGGATAGTAAACATTCCCCGTCTCTACATTATACTCCTCTTTAAGAGTCCGAGCAAGCTTCTCCCCATCAACACCGTCGCCAAGCCTGACTGCATACTTATAGTAACTATGCTTAATGTTTGACGGAGTCCTAAACAAAGAGACGCCCCTCACATTTCCCAGCGCTTTATTATAGACTCTCGCAACTTCATTGCGTTTCTGGATAAATTTCTCCAAATTCTCCAACTGATATTTCCCAAGTATAGCGGCGATTTCGCTCATACGCCAATTATGACCCAACATCACCATCAATCTCTCAGAGTTCTGACCATGATTCCGCATACAACGAGCCGCCTCAGCCAAACCTGAATCATCCGTAGTTATCATCCCACCCTCCCCAGTGGTCATAACCTTAGTTGGGTAGAAAGAAAAACACCCGGCATCGCTCAACGTCCCAGCCATTTTCCCGTCGATCATCGCTCCATGTGCGTGAGCAGAATCCTCCAAAAGAAACAAATGATGATCTTCACAAAGCTCAGCAAGCTCCTTGATCTGCGGGCACACCATGCCAGCAATGTGGACCACAATTACTCCTGTAGTACGAGAAGAAATCCTCCTCTCCACATCCTCAGGGTCAATACACAGCGTATCTTCACGCATATCAGCAAAAACTGGCTTGCCACCCGCAAAGATAACAGAATTGGGCGTCGCCACAAACGTGTTCGTTGGAACAATAACCTCTCGGCCTTTCACTTTGAAATACCTAAGACAAATCTCAAGATTAGAAGTACCGGAACTGACTGCCACCGCATGTTTGGCCTTCACATACTCAGCAAATCTGTCCTCGAAATCCTTAACATGCGGTCCGCCAATCAACCTCCCACTTCTCAAAATTGACTCGACGTCTCTGAGAATCCCGGTGATACTCTTGTCATCGAAACAAGGCAAAGCAGACTGAATCTTCCCTGCCCTACTCATGATATACTCTCCTTCAAGACCATATCGTCAGATCTCCACGGTTTCCCTCCAACCCAGAAAAGGTAATCAACAACAGAAAGATCAGGCACAAACTCGTCGGAGAACTGAGGGTATACAGGATACCGAAAATCCTGAAAAACCACTCTTACGCCTTCCTTCTCGAACCGTTGAACATCCAGATAGCTACGAGCCCCAACACCTGAAAGAAGGGTAGCCCCCTCGAGCGCCTTAACTTGGGCGAGCACCAACTCGCTTTTCCGCCCCGAAACACCAAGAGACGAAGCCATCACCAAGGGCTTTTCAATATTCAGGAATTTCATCAAACCTTCTATAAGATGCATGTTAAGGTCCACCAGCTTCACCCATCTTTGGCTGAAAGTTTGCTCGAAAAAACCGCTGTACTTCTTCCAGTAAGGAGCACGGCAATAGTTGAATTTCAAAGCAAGCCAATGATCCTTTGCCCAATCTTGCTTAGCTTCGTTAGCTATTGTTATTTCATTAATGGGCAACGCCTTTCCAGCGTGTTTAATCGGCACCGTTAACCATCTGATGCCATTAGCTGTTTTTATTCTGGTTCTATTCTGAAAACCTTGTTCCTCAAACTGCACATTATCTTCAATTATGAAAGCATCGCACAAAAGCATCTTGTCAAAAAAACCTAGCCAAGGCAAATAATTTGGCTGGTGTCCAGATACAACTTTTCCTCTCTGCAACTGCTTTCTATCCGATTCTTTCCACATACTTCACTACTTCGAACGCCTCAGCATCAGCAAGGCTCACTTGGCGCCCTCTGAAAGAGGCCAGATCGATCATCGACTCATACGTCAAGTATCGCTTGTCTTTCTGTGACGCATGGCACTTCAAAGCCTCCCACTTTTCCTTAATGCAATCAGATATGTCTACGAAGTAATTTGGAGCGTATGCAGACGGGATAACTCTAGGAGTCTCATAAGCCAGCATCTTTGGAACATTTCTGAAAGCCGATATAGAAAGCCAACCCACCTGTCGGTGGTCTTGATGGATATCATTGGTGGTGTGAGTCAACACTATATCCGGCTTATATTTGATCTGAAACTGCTCCAGAAAGTCAACGGACCTGCGCGAGTTTGGAATTTCGGCATCTGGAAAATCGCCGAACTCAACTTCCTTGACACCGAGAACAGAGAAAGCGTCCATGCTTTCCTTTATTCTAACCTTTGGGTCTCCACTCATTTCACCCTTGGTCATATAGACCACGATTACCTTTGACCCCAATCGAACCGCTTGACACAGGGTTCCTCCACATCCCAGTTCAATATCATCTGGATGCGCCCC
>Ga0315296_10000651_pt1 | contig 31408 bp, 27 predicted proteins | sample YL17G14_18_MG_FD_203921 | JGI IMG/M metagenome (GOLD analysis project Ga0315296, IMG submission 203921) | Sediment microbial communities from Yellowstone Lake, YNP, Wyoming, USA - YL17G14_18 | ecosystem: Environmental > Aquatic > Freshwater > Lake > Sediment | place: USA: Wyoming | collected... | reverse complement strand
GGTTGTCTTGCCGGCATCGATATGGGCGATAATCCCAATGTTTCTGACTTTCTCAAGCGGAACTTTAAACCCCGCCTTCTGTGAAATCTTCTCCTCAGCCATAGTGCTCCCGCATATTATCAGAATAACAGAAGGGGATCAATTGGATAAAGAGAACTTATCCCTTGACAACTTACTTCCCACCATACTAAGCTTTTGACGGCATGAGAAAAGGATATCTCGCCATTGCAATCTTCTCTGCGCTTATTCTTCTCTTCACCTTCTCTACTGCCTCTGCCTCAACAAAGCGGGGATTCAGACTTCCCTCTTGGGCAAAAGAGATCGCACCCGATACTTATTACCTGGGGGCGGCTGAGGAAGAAGGACTGATGCTCCAAGGCTATGCCTTTGTCCGTTATCACAAGGGTTACGCTCGCTTCTCTTACGCCAAAATGCCAGGGAACAGAACCACCTGCTACGGCTTTCTTGCAAATGGCGCCCGCTGGAAAACAACCGAAGGGTATGTTTTGGGTGAAGCAAACGCGGATGGTCTTTTGCCGGAATTTATTAGCTCTGTCACAGAAACCTCGCTTGAAACCTGGGACAGGCAGGTCACCTTTGAGATCTTCGGCCTGCGCAACACCTCCGCAGTTGTGGATGGGGCAGACACTACCGCCCCCGATGGTAAAAACGAGATCTACTTTGGTTCAATCGAAAAGCCGGGAGTAATTGCAGTTACCGTCGTCTGGGGCGTCTTCTCCGGTCCCCTTCCTACCCGTAAACTAGTCGAGTATGATGTTATCTTTGATGATGTAGATTTTGCTTGGGGAGATGCCGCTACCAATCCCACCCTTATGGATTACCAGAACATCGCTACCCATGAGTTTGGTCATGCGGCCGGAATGAACGATCTTTACGTGAATTCCTGTGCTGAGGAGACAATGTACGGCTATGCGATTAAAGGAGAGACGAAGAAGCGCGATCTCAATATCGGAGATATCACCGGGATCAAGACGCTCTACTAATAACCCCCTAAACAACACTCGCTTTCCCTAAGATAGTTGCAAAGCCGCACCGGCACAGAAGGGTGTAGGAAGGTCCGACTTTTCGGTATAAAAATTCCTACTTGACACCGATAGGACTCTATGGGATATTTAAAATAACGGCGGGATGCCGAATCCTTAACAAGAGGAGGTGCCGCAATGGCACAAAAAGGAGAGGAAATAACCTTCAGATGCGAGTTTCATCGCAGCATCAACGGAGCGGAAATTGCATTGGGGCGCGTCATAGAGCATCTATGGGGAGAGGCGTGGCCACCCCCGCGCTATCGGGAAAGCGTCTTCGCTACCAAACCCAGAGCCGGAGAGGACCAACTGCTAACCAGGAGGGTCGCCTTTACCTTCAATCGCAATCAAGGACCACCCTACCGGGAGGTCCATATCCTGATGCGAAAGCCCTACCCGTATATACCCGAATGGTGGCCCATATGGGCGATTATCCAGCTTAATCCAGGTCATTTCTTTCCATTTCGACCATCTGGGACAGGTCCGGTCTACATCAAATTCAACAACGGGGAGCTGGAGATGGTCGACCCACAGCACGTCCCCGATGAACTAAAAACACTGGCATTTGCATAGAACAGCGGGTCCCGAGTCAGACCTTGACCCGGGACTTTTTCTTTCTCCCGATAAAAAGAAAAAGGCCTAGCTTTATCAACTAGGCCTGAGGAGCCAAATGGTCAAAGTTGCAGGTTAGATCCACCGCTGGTAGAATTGGGCCAGCACCTGAACAACCCCGAACGACTCCTTTCCGATTCATCCTGTTACACAGGTATCTCGTCGGAAGCGTCACATACGGGGCAAGGGAGGACAAAGTGAGAGAGATAATTGTAAATCGGGATACTTTGGAGCAACTCACTGTAGAAGCTCTAAAAGAAGTCCCACCTTTAAGAAGTTATGATTGTTGTCCCCAGTGCGGAAGTACTCCCATTGAGTGGAATCCTTCGCGCAGGAGACATCACTGCTTATATAGAGGGCTTTATAAACCTTGCGGATGGGAGGAGGAAAAGGAAAGCCTTCCTCTCCGCAGCTACCTAACAGGAAGGGACTTGAACTCTCAAGAGATCCTGGCGATGGTTCTAAAGTATATTATGAGGAAGTAGAGATGGAAAGGCCATTTTTCAAAATGGCCTTTTTAATAAAACTCAAGAGAGCCGACAAAAAGATCAAACTCGTCAAGACTGGCTTGACCTAAAGCCACACTGGCTGTTGTCAGTGCAAGCCGATAAGAGTAGTTTCCTTTGGTAAGGTGGACAACGGCGCTGAGCCCGGCTTGAGGTTTAGCCACCTTAATAGCTCGCCGACCACTAATCGTGAATTCCGTTTTTATGTAACCCTTAGAGATTAGATCTAAAATCTCGGGGAATTGGTCCAAAGGAGTAGGCATAGTCTCCCGAGTAACATCAATCTCGAAATGAATAAAATTGGGATTTGGTTCGTCGGTTGGATGATTACCAAATCGTACTCCGTAAGGAGGGAGAGGACGATAGCCAGTGAGGTGAAGATAGAAGTCAGGTGGGTATTTTACTTTGTACGCGTAAGTAGCGTTAGTGTAGGTCTCCCAGCCTGCGGTGGGGTCTGCTAGAACTTCCTCTCCCGGCTTAGGCTCTGGAATAGGCCTCTTGATAAAGTTTCGATACGCCCAATATCCCCCAGCCCCAAAGACAATCAAAATTCCAACAATAGCCAAGATTTTCCTCATCTTTTTCAATTATACAGATAAGGGGGTGTCAGCTGGAAACTACGGTTGTTGTTCTTTCCCCACAAGTGGTATCTCAAAACAGAAGGTACTTCCCTTCCCTACTTCAGATTCCTTAAGGTAGATTTTCCCTCCGTAGGCATCGCAGATAAGTTTTGCTGTAAAAAGACCAAGGCCAATTCCCTCGTACTCAAACCTAAGGATATCTGTTGCCCGGTGAAACATCTTGAAAATTCTTTCCCTCTCCTCCTTCTCAATTCCTATCCCGGTATCCAATACGCAGACCGAAAGCATCCGTCTTCCTTCTTGAGATTTCACTTCTGCAATTATCTTAATCTTCCCACCTTTTTTGCTAAATTTAATAGCGTTATCCAGGAGAATTGAGATTAGCTGATAAATCGATTCTCGGTCCAGATGCACAGATTCACAAGCTTTGCTGCAACGGACACTCACGAAAACGTGGTTTTTTCCGGCAAGAGGGGAAAAGCTTTTCACTAAACCCGAGATTAATTCACAAAGATTGAATTTGGTATAGAAAAACGGGGTAGATCCTGCTTCCAAACTAACAATTCTTATCAGTGTTTCCGATAAATTGCTCAACCGACGAAGGGCACTTCCTAAATAGCTCACACTAAGCTCCTGCTGCGGAGTTAATTTTTCCTTTCTAGCAGTAAGACTCTCTAGTGCCCACTTGATGGTAGTAATGGGTGTCCTTAAGTAATGAGAGGCGATAGTGATGAATTCGCTCTTAACCTCATCCAACCTTTCTAAGTCCTTAATGTTCTCCTTTAAGGATTGGGCCATCCTATTTATCGATTGCGCCAGCTCCCCCAGCTCATCTTTCTGGGGAAGTACAATTTGGCGCTCCAAATCTCCTCCGCTAATAGCGGCGCTTGCTTCATGAACAACCATCAATGGATCAAGGAAAAACCTCTTAAATAAACGGTTCAACAAATTGAGGCTTAAAAAGAGGGCAAAAATGAAGGTCAAAGCCGCAATTTGAGTAATTCCAGCAATGAGGATATCAACACTTTCGTAGGAAACAAAGTATCTTGCTGAATAGGGATGGGCGCCCCAATCGCCAAAGTAAGGGTAAATTATTTCGGAAATACGCCTAGAGTTGTTAGGCTGATAAAAGAATCGTGGCTCACTCTCTTGAGCAGCAAGGAGAATCTTCTCCTCAACTATCTTTTTTTCTGGAGGAGTGAGGATAAGTTCCTTTGTGATCTCCCGAGTATCAAATAGAATTTCCCCGTCAACTTTGATTAACTGAAAGGACTCAATAACCGGCGAGCCCAAGGAAAGGATCCGCAAAACTACCTCGTTAAACTTAGCTCTTCCAGAGGGAAAATATAAGTTGTATGTTTCGGCAAGGGTTCGGGTGGAAAGTTCGGCAAATGCTTTTGCTTGGGTAGTTGCATTGGAGGTTGCATTGTTAGAGATAACCTGAGCAATCGTATAGGTACCTGCACCTAAGACGCCAAAAAGGAATAGAAAAAGAAGGACAAAAACTTTAATTCTTAGACCAAATCTAAATTTGTGAAAGGCGGATAATAAAGGCGTGAGGAAGGACACACCCTACCTATTTCCCAGCAACCTCAAAACCATAGATGAGGGAATCAACCCGCGGTTTCCAGATAATATTATCTCGGATAAAGTACAAAACTCCGTCGGTGTTAACCGGGATATAGGCAGCGTCATCCACCAGAACAATCTTCTGGGCTTGTTGCATAAGTTCCAACCTTTCTATTTGGTTAAGAGTTGCTGCAGCCTGTTCAACTAACCGATCTACCTCGGAGTTAACGTATTTGGCTACATTTTCCACTCCATAATCTCCTGTTTGTGAGTGCAAGAATGTGCTCAAAACAGGTTGCGCATCCCCAAGATCGCCGGCGGTAGCCGTGAAGTAGGCAGATGTATCTCCCTTTTCAAACCGCTCCCTATCCTCAGCACTAGTAAACTCCACCCTTCTTGTAACTACCGTTGTTTTTATGCCAACCCTCGTCCACTGACGTGCAATTTCTTTCGCGTAAAATGAACACATCGGGTGTCTAGTATCGATGTTAATAGTGAAGCCATTTGGATAACCTGCTTCCGCCAAAAGTGATTTCGCTTTCTCTGGATCGTAAGGGAGACGAGTAATAGTTGGATCATATCCAAACACCTCCTTAGGGATCATCTGGGATTGGGATTCGGCCACACCCTCGTAGGTATTTTGGATGAGCTCGTCAATATTAATGGCGTAGTAAAGGGCTTGCCTTACTCTTTTGTCTTTGAGAGGGTTTTTTGCAAGCGATTTTCCAGTTTCTTTATCAAAGACATAGGGAGTTTTATCTCGCATCATATCCAAACCGATTACCCAAACATAGACATCACCGCTAATCGCGGTACGGAAGTTGGGATTGACATCGAATTCGGCCTTCTTTGAAAGCGGCATATATTCGGCGATATCAATCTCTCCGTTCAATAAAGCCTGGGTACGCGCTTCCTCATCTTCGATAACTCGGTAGATGACCTTCTTAGGTTTGGGTAGTTCGGCCCAATAGTCTTCTCTTCTGGTTAGTTCGATGAATGTGTCCCTCTTGGCGCCGGTAATAAGATAGGGACCTGTTCCGACGGGTGGGTGGTTAGGGTCGGTAGGATCAAAATCCTCATCCGAAAGCATCCAGGTGTACCTCAAATTACTCAAAAGGATAGGATTGGGCTTTTCGGTAACAATATCAACAGTGTATTGGTTCACCTTACGTACTTCGGATACAGGAGCCAAAAATCCGGTAAATTCACCGTACTCACCGTTTTTTATGGTGTTAATGGTAAAGACAACATCATCGGCGTCAAATTTGGACCCACTGGAGAAGGTAGCATTTTTAACTAAGAAGAATCGCCAAACGGTGGGTTCGGGATTGATCCAACGTTCGGCTAAGATACCATAAGGATGTAAATCGGCACCTAAGTTAACCAAAGGTTCAAGATAATGTGTTGTGAATGTTGCTCCACTAACGCCCTGAGCAGCACCGTAGGGGTAAAAACCGGATTCGACCTCCTCCAAACCCGCAATTATGCCAATCTTTAAGACCTCTATCTCCTTACCAGCGGGAACAGGGGGAGAATAAGGTGGGCGGGCGAGAAGGAGCCCAAGCACTACCCACCCTCCAAGGATAATCACCCCTAAAACAAGAGCAAGAAGAAGTTTCTTATTGAGCAGTGACCTTAAATTGGCCATTGAGTAAAGAGTGACATACTTGAAAAGTATCTGTCAACTGCAAATAAAAGAGGAATGAAAATCTTCGTCCTTATGTTGACCCTAGAAAAGACGAAAATGGTTTGAGGAAGGGCACATCTTTCTCGCTTATTTTCCAGCAACATCAAAACCGAAGATTAAGGCATCGATCCTTGGTTCCCAGATAAGATTATCACGAGCGAAAGACAAAAGTCCATCGGTATTGAGTGGGATGTAAGCAAAATCGTCAAGAACCATCCTCTGGATACGCTGCATAAGCTCCAACCTTTCCTCCTGGTTAACAATCGTCTCCGCTTGCTCAATCAAAGGATCCACCTCGGCATTGGAATAGTTAAGATTATCAAAACCGTATGTTCCGGTCATTGTATGTACTTGGGAGGTAAAAACAGGTATGGCGTCCCCCAAATCAACAGTAGTGGAGCTGAAATAGGCGGATGTGTCTCCATGCTCGAATCTTGCTCTATCCTCGGCACTCCCAGGAATATCTGGATTCTCTCTCCTGGTGACCGCGGTTGTCTTGATCCCGATCTTCTTCCATTGGCGCACCACCTCAGGCAAGTAATTCCCGGTAATGTACGGGTGATAGGCATCGAGGTTAATCGCAAAGCCATCAGGATAGCCCGCTTCCGCTAAAAGTGCTTTTGCTTTTTCCAGATCATAGGAAGGGCGGGTGTAAGAGGGGTCGTAACCAAATGCCTCCTTGGGAACCAGCTGGTCTTGGCGTTCGGCCAAGCCTTGGTAGGTATTTTGGATGAGCTCCTCAACATTGATGGCGTAATAGAGCGCTTGCCTCACTCTCTTATCTTTGAGAGGATTCTTTGCCAGTTGTTTTCCAGTTTTCTTATCAAAGACATAAGGACTTTTATCTCGATTCATATCAAGACCGACATACCAAACGTAAATACCACCTTTGACTGCGGTCCGGAAGTTGGGATTGGCATCGAATTCCGGCCTTTGTGAAACATCAAAAAAGTCGGCAATATCAAGCTCTCCATTCAATAGAGCCTGAGCACGCTCTTCGTTATCCTCGATAACTCGAAAGATAACCTTCTTGGGTTTGGGTAGTTCCGCCCAATAATCATCCCTTCTGGTTAACTCAACAAAAACGTCTTTCTTAGCATCGGTAATGATGTAGGGGCCTGTTCCGACGGGTGGGTGGCCAGTGTCGGTGGGATCAAAATCCTCATTTGAAAGCATCCAGATATTTCTTGACTTGCTCAAAAGGATGGGATCGGGCTTTTCGGTGACAAGGTCAACGGTGAACTGATCTACTTTGCGAACCTCGGATACGGAAGCTGCGAGCAATTTATACTCCTCATCCATGAGGTCGGCACTCTTAAGGGTGTTAATTGTAAAGATAACATCATCGGCGTCAAATTTGGACCCACTGGAGAAGGTAGCATTTTTAACTAAGAAGAATCGCCAAACGGTGGGTTCGGGATTGATCCACCGCTCCGCTAAGACACCGTAGGGGCGAAGATCGCCATCCAAATTAATCAGAGGTTCAAGATAATGGTTAGTTGCCATGTCTCCAGGAGAATCCTGAGAAGCAAAAGGGTAAAAGTTCTTCGCCCAACCGTCTCCTCCCCCCGCAACCTGGCCAATTCGCAAAACTTCTATCTCCTTACCAGCGGGAACGGGAGGGGAATACGGCTTTTGAGCTATAGGCGCGATAACAACCAACGCTCCGAAGACAATGACCCCTACAATAAGCGCGAGGAGAAATTTTCTATTGGACAAAAGCGCTCGAAACAAATTAGCCACCAAAACAAGATTTACATATTTGAAAGGCGTCTGTCAACTGTAAATAAAAGAGGAATGAAAATCTTCATCCTTAAGTTGACCCTAGAAAAGACGAAAATGGTTTGAGGGGGGCACACCCTTCTTTATTTCCCAGCGATATCAAAACCGTAGATGAAGGAATCAATTCTCGGCTCCCAGATAAGGCTATCGCGAACAAAATACAAAATTCCATCGGTATTGAGTGGGATGTAAGCAAAATCGTCAAGAACCATCCTTTGGATACGCTGCATCAATTCCAATCTTTCGTCCTGGTTCGCGGTCGTTTCTGCTTGCTCAATTAAACGATCTACCTCAGAATTAGAATAGAGAAGAGTCTCGCTACCGTATTCTCCTTTCATTGTATGTACTATGGATGTAAAAACAGGTAAGGCGTCGCCCAAATCACTAGCGGTGGAATTGAAATAGGCGGATGTGTCTCCCTTCTCAAATCTTGCCCTATCCTCGGCACTCCCAGGAATATCTGGATTCTCTCTCCTGGTGACCGCAGTCGCCTCAATCCCAATCTTCTTCCATTGGCGCACCACCTCAGGCAAGTAATTCCCGGTAATGTACGGGTGATAGGCATCGAGGTTAATCGCAAAGCCATCGGGATAACCCGCCTCTGCCAAAAGCGCTTTCGCTTTCTCTGGATCGTAAGAAGGACGCGTATAGGATGGATCGTAACCAAATGCCTCCTTGGGAACCAGCTGGTCTTGGCGTTCGGCCAAGCCACCATAGGTGTTTTGGATAAGCTCCTCAACATTGATGGCGTAATAGAGCGCTTGCCTCACCCTTTTATCTGCGAGAGGATTCTTCGCTAGTTGTTTTCCAGTTTTCTTATCAAAGACATAAGGACTTTTATCTCGATTCATATCGAGACAAACAAACCAAAGGTAAACGTCGCCTTTGACTGCGGTGCGGAAGTTGGGATTGGCATCAAACTCCCCCCTTCTCTCAAGCGGCATGTAGTCGGCGATGTCAATCTCCCCATCCAGTAGGGCCTGGATGATGGCCGGAGTACTCTCATCCGCCTCTGTATCAGGATCATCTGCGAAAACTTTGTAGATGACTTTCTTAGGTTTGGGTAGTTCCGCCCAATAATCATCCCTTCTGGTTAACTCAACAAACTCATCCTTCTTAGCATCCGTAATGAGATAGGGACCTGTTCCGATGGGCGGGTGGGTGGTGTCGGTGGAATCGAAATCCTCATTCGAAAGCATCCAGACATACCTCAACTTGCTCAGAAGGATGGGATCAGGTTCTTCGGTCACCAGGTCAACGGTGAACTGATCCACCTTGCGCACCTCAGATATGGAAGCGGTATACATTTTCTCTGCTGCCACGTAATCAGCACTCTTGAGGGTATTAATCGTGAAGACAACATCATCGGCGTCAAATTTGGACCCACTGGAGAAGGTAGCATTTTTAACTAAGAAGAATCGCCAAACGGTGGGTTCAGGATTGATCCAACGCTCCGCTAAGATACCATAGGGGCGAAGATCGCCATCCAAATTAACCAAGGATTCGAGGTAATGGGGGGTTGTCATGCCTGCAGTAAAATCCTGGAGATGGAAGGGGTAAAAATCCTCCACCCACCCCGTTGCTCCCCCTGCAATCTGAGCAATCCGTAAGACCTCTATCTCCTTACCAGCGGGAACGGGAGGGGAATACGGCTTTTGAGCTATAGGCGCGATAACAACCAATGCTCCGAAGATAACGACCCCTACAATAAGCGCGAGGAGAAATTTTCTATTGGACAAAAGCGCTCGAAACAAATTAGCCACCAAAACAAGATTTACATACTTGAAAGGTGTCTGTCAACCCTAATTTCGAATAAAAGGAAATGAGCGACTCCCCTTTCGGGTCGTCGCTCAATTGTTTTATACTGGATTTTAAGGAGGTGATGCAAGTTGGCTTTCTTTTTTGGAACACTTTTAGTTGTTATTGGGGCCTTTCTTCTTCTTAAAAACCTGGGAATCGTTTCCGCTGAACTAGGAGATATCTTTTGGCCCGCGGTTTTAATTCTAATTGGGGCAAAGCTTCTCCTCTGGCCGAGGAGATGGCACCAGCTCTGGGATCAGTTTGGTAAAGGGAAGAAGATAAAGATTGAGTAAAAATTAGCCATTAGACATTAGTCAGTAAGGCGCTGAAGCAACCTTGTCCGCCTTTGGCGGATAGTCATTAGTTGAGAGGAGGTGAAAAAATGCGAAAAAGAATCCTGCTACTTTCGCTCCTACTCCCGATACTTTTCTTCGGATCATTTGCTGTAGCTCTGGGGGAAGGGGGCGATGAAACTACCGCGACCTTGGAACAAGAAACAGCGGATATTTCATCTACCTTACCAAATCCAGGCCTCACGCCAGACCACCCACTTTATTTCCTAGATACTCTGGGTGAAAATATTGGTCTTTTCCTCACTCGATCTCCTGAGGGCAAGGCAGAGAAAGCATTCTCCTATGCTGAGGAAAAACTTGCTGAAGCAAAGAGTACAGCTGACAAAGGCAAGGATAAAGCTACAGAGAAAGCTGTTGGACGCTATGGGGGATATGTCGGCAAGGCAACGGAGAACCTGGGTAAGGCCAAGGCTTTAGGCAGAGATATAGGAGCGTTAGCCGAAAAAGTATCAGAAGCCACATTAAAGCACCAAGCGGTTCTTTCTGGGGTTTACGATAAACTTTTGGCCAAAGGAAATGAGAAGGCTGCCGAGGCTGTTTTGAAGGCAATGGAGGGAGCAATGAATGGTCACGAAACAGCTCTACAAGCAATCTCTAACGCTCAAAGGAAATCTGAGATTGAGGCCAAAGGTAAAAGAGTAAAAGAGGCGGTAGAAACGAAAACGAAAGGTCCGGGAAGACCCCAGGAGTGATCTTTAGAGTCAACACTACAAGGTTGCTGCAAACAACTTGAAACAAAGTTCGAGCAGTTCGGGGAAAAACACAACCTTCTGGAAGAGCGATTCAAAGATCTGCTCCCCAAGATCTAAGGAGAAGAATAAAGGGATAAGTCTTCCCCCACCTAAAATGGGTAAAGGACAGGATATTTTCCTACCGAAAGAAGATGTTGAAGCAAGAGGTCCTGTTTGGGACCAATTGGAAGAATACATTGATAAAGGCTACGTATTACACGGCAGCCCTGCAAAGATAACAAAATTCTACCCGAAACCCACTGCAGACGTGGCAAAGAAATTCGGAAACGATACCGCAGTTTTTGCCACAAGAGCAGTTCCATCTGCACTATTTTCTGCAATCGTAGATAGACAAGTCCTCCCTGAGGGCACCGACAGACGGGTAAAGATGTTTTATAAACGTGAGATCAATGACAAAACAGGAGAAGAATTGGTAATAACAGATTATGGTGTCTCCAAGGCTTTACACAAAGCAGGCGCACTCAAACGCAAGGGTTGGGTGTACGTATTGCCATCTGAAACCTTCATTCACGATACAAAGTCTAACGAGAGTAAATCCCATGTACCAATAAAGCCGTTGTTAGCATTGCCTGTAACCCGGCGCAACTTTCCCTTCAAGATCCGTATACTTGAAAACAACGGTCCTTCGGGATCTAAGGGTATAAAACGTATTTGGTAGAGGGTTGGCTTACCAACGAAAATGGGCAAATGCTCTGTTCGCTTCGGCCATGCGGTGGACATCTTCTTTTTTCTTCACCGCTCCACCCTCGTTGTTGTAGGCTTCTTTGAGCTCCTCTGCTAATTTTTCAAACATTGGCTTCCCCTCTTTTGCTCGCGCAGACTGGATAAGCCAACGAATCGCCAGCGTTTGACCTCGCTCTCCTTTTACCGGCATTGGTATTTGATAAGTTGCTCCTCCAACCCGTCGGGGACGAACCACCTGCTTGGGAGTGGTGTTGAAAATTGCTTGAGTCAAAACCGAAATCGGTTCCACACTAAGCTCTTTCGCCGCTTTCTCCAACGCCCCGTGAACGATTTTTTGCGCTGTTTCTTTCTCCCCCGATTGCATCACTTGGTTGACAAGCTTCGTCACTACCGTTGAACCATAAATTGGATCGGGTTCGATCTGCCTTTTTTTAACTAATCCTCTTCTTGGCATAATATGAAGGCTATTGGCTTTCTTTCCCTGCAGGAGCTTCCTTCGCTACCTCTCGCGCACCTCCCACCGCCCCTGCTGCCGGAGCAGCAACTACTCCACCTTTTCTTGTTCCATAAAGGGACCTCCCTTTCTTTCGCCCCTCAACCCCTGCAGCATCGTAAACACCCCGAACGATTGTATAGCGCACTCCCACAAGATCCTTGACACGCCCTCCGCGAACCAAAATGATTGCGTGCTCGGCCAGATTGTGACCCTCACCAGGAATGTACACCGTAACCTCGCGACCGTTGGAAAGTCTCACCCGTGCAACTTTCCGAAGCGCTGAGTTTGGTTTTTTGGGCGTCATTGTCTTAACCGCTAAAATCACTCCCCTTTTGAAAGGTGAGGAAAATTCCTTCCGCCGCCTTTTGATTGAAGAAAAAACCTCAGAAAGAGCCGGCGTTTTATCCTTCTTGGTTATTTTTTTTCTTCCTTTTCGTATCAACTGTTGAATTGTTGGCATAGGCTCCCTTTCGGTCGCAGTATATAGTACATGGTGAATTGTGAATAGTCCAAACTATAAACCATTAACTATTTACTATTTACCGCTGCCTTCAGCAGCTTTGCTCTTTCCCCAGTTGGGATAAGCCGTCCAATAATTACATTTTCCTTAAGCCCGAGAAGTCTGTCAACACTCCCTGAGGCAGCCGCTTCGGTAAGAATCCGAGTTGTTTCCTGAAAGGAAGCAGCGGAAAGGAAAGAGTCTGTCTTAAGGGAAGATTTGGTAATCCCTAGAATAACAACCTCAGCTGCCGCTTTGGCTCCACCAGCCTTTCCCACTTTCTTATTCTCTTCAAAGAATTTCGTCTTCGTTATGATCTCGCCTGGAATAAAGGTAGTACCGCCAGGACTTTTTACCCGAACTTTGTTGAACATCTGCCGAGTAATCACCTCAAGGTGAATGTCATCAACAGAAACTCCCTGGCTTGAGTAAACTTGTCTTGCCTCGTTCACCAGATACTTCTGCGTTGCTTGAATTCCTCTAAGTTTGAGGAGCTTCTTGGGATCAAGAAATCCTTCAGTCAACGGTTGACCAATTTTAACCGCCTCCCCATTGGAGACAAGAATTCCTCTTTCAACGGGGACGTCGTAGTTTGCTGTCGTTCCTCCCCCAACAAGCGTAATCTTTTGTCGTTCCTCCTCTTCGGTAATACTAACCTTCCCGTCAAACTCTGCTACCACCGCCTCAAACTTTGGCGTTCGTGCTTCAAAGACCTCCTCCACCCTTGGTAAACCTTGGGTAATATCCTTACCCACAATTCCTCCCGTATGGAAGGTCCTAAGTGTAAGCTGTGTCCCCGGTTCGCCAATGGATTGCGCAGCAATGATCCCCACCGGGGTTCCCATCTCAACCATTCGATTGCGCCCCAGATCCAAGCCGTAACAGGCAGCACAAATTCCATAAAGACTCTCGCAGGTTAAAGGTGAGCGCACCAACACTTCCTCAATCCCCGCTTCCTCAATCACCTTTGCCTGCTCCCGACTGATCATCTCTCCCTTCTTTACCAAGACTTTTCTTCCCACCTTTACATCATGCACGACAATCCGCCCCACCAATCGATTTGCGAAAGTTGCAAGTAAAGTTTCCTCTGATTTCAGCATCGGAATTCCATCTTTTGTTCCACAATCCTCTTCTCGAATAATCATATCCTGCGCAACATCAACCAACCGCCTGGTGAGGTAACCCGCACCGGCGGTGCGAAGCGCTGTATCAACCAAACCTTTACGCGCCCCGCGTGCTCCTGCAAAATATTCAAATCCTGTTAATCCTTCATGGTAATTGGAGCGGATTGGCATCTCCACGATCCGCCCTAGGGGGTCAACTACGTGTCCTCTCATTCCTGAGATCTGTTTCACTTGCTCTTTTGTCGCTCCTGCTGCACCGGATGTAATCATAAACTTGATCGGGTTTTCTTCAGAAAGCTTTAACCACGCAAGCTCCGCAAGCTTTGAGGTTGCCTCACTCCACACTACCCGTGCAAGTTCTTTTCGCTCAAAATCGGTAATTAACCCACGGCGGAAGTTTCGCTCGATCTCCTCTGTTTTTGCCTCCGCCTCCTTTAAGATTGCTGGCTTCTCCGCAGGGATAATCGCATCGAAAACTGCGAGCGAGATGTTAGAGTCGGAGGCGTAGGCGAATCCCAAATCCTTAAGCGCATCGATAAGGCGAGCAGCTTCCTCTTCCCCCCTCTCATTAAGTGTTTGGGCAACCAACGCCTTTACCTTTGAAGCATCGATTGGCTCATTAATGAAACAGAGAAATTCTGGCAACTTTTGATTAAAGAGGATCCGCCCAACGGTTGTTATCAAAAGTTTTCCCTCAACAGATACCTTAATCCTCTCCCTCAATTTGATCCCACCCAACTCATAGACAAGAAGAGCTTCCGTTGCACTAGGAAAGATCTTTAACTCATCCTCCCCTCGTTTCTGCTCATCTGCCAAGATGAGAGTCAGGTAGAAGAGTCCCATCGCCTGCTCTTTATTCGGGTAGGCGATCGGCTCCCCTGTTGCTGGACGAAGAAGATTTTTTGAGGAAAGGATCAAGGTTTTAACCTCTTCAATCGCTTGATTCGAAAGTGGAAGGTGAACCGCCATCGCATCTCCATCAAAATCAGCATTGAATCCTGCGCAAACGGCAGGATGAAGCTGAATTGCACTTCCTCCAATCAATTTGGGATAGAAGCCAAGAATCGATAAACGGTGGAGTGACGGCGCCCGATTAAGAAGAACTGGATGATCTTTGGCGACTCTTTCAAGGATGTCCCACACCCCCTCCCCCCTCTCCTCAAGGCAGGTTTTGGCACTTCGAAGATTTGGTGCCAAACCATCAAGAAGGATCTCCCGAAGAACAAACGGCTTGAAAAGCTCCAGCGCCATTTCCCGAGGAATCCCTGCTTGAGTAATCTTGAGTTTAGGACCAACGACGATCACTGATCTTCCTGAATAATCAACTCTCTTTCCCAGAAGGTTTTGGCGGAAGCGTCCTTGTTTTCCGGAAAGCATATCCGCAAATGAGCGAAGCTGTTTTTTACCTCGGCTTATCCTCCCTCTTCTTGTCTTTGAAGAATCAATTAAAGCGTCCACCGCCTCCTGAAGCATCCGTTTCTCGTTGCGGATGATAATCTCTGGGGCACCAAGTTCCAAGAGCCGTTTCAAACGATTGTTGCGATTGAGCACGGCCCGATAAAGATCATTTAAATCGGATGTGGCAAATCGCCCTCCCTCCAACTGCACCATTGGACGAAGATCAGGGGGAATAACTGGAAGGAGAGTAAGGATCATCCATGAGGGTGAGATACCAGCGTTATACAGATTTTCAATTACACGTAAACGACGGGCGAAGCGGATTCGTCCTTCACCCTTTGCTTCCCTTACTTTCTTGCGAAGATCAGCTACCATCTTCTCCAGATCAAGGGTTGCCAAAGTGCGACGGAGCACCTCCGCCCCCATCCCCACCTCAGCAAATTCCTTTAAATACGGGGCAATTAATTCGTATTCCGCCTCGGTGAGAAGGGAGAATCTCTTAGTCGACTTGAGAAGCTCCATCCCTTGGGAAAGTTTATCTTTTAATACAGTTTTTTCCTTTTCTCGTTGCTTTCCATCCTCCTCTTTCTTTTGACCCAGCTCTTTAAGTTGTTGGTTTATATCCGCTTCAAACTTTGTGATCGCCTCTTTCTTCTTCTCTCGATCAACATCGGTAACAAGATAACGGGTAAAGTAGACGATTCCCTCCAGGTTCCTTGGAGAGATCCCCAAAAGGATTCCGATGATTGAGGGAACACCACGGAAGAACCACACATGGGCTGCAGGAGCGGCAAGAGTAATGTGTCCCATCCTTTCTCGCCTTACTCTCTTGCTTGTAACCTCTACCCCGCATTTGTCACAGATAATCCCCTTGAACCGAGCTTTCTTATACTTCCCACAGTAACACTCATAATCTTTAGTAGGACCAAAAATACGCTCATCAAACAACCCATCTTTCTCAGCTTTGAAGGTCCGGTAATTAATTGTTTCTGGCTTGGTTACCTCTCCATACGACCAACCCTTGATCGCCTCTGGGGAAGCAATGGAAATTTGCAGGGCATTAAAATCTCTTATCGATCCAATCTCCTTATGACTCTCTGGTTTCAACCCCCCCTCCCCGCTTGTTGAGGCTAGCTCCCCCTTACTGTTCAAAGTCTCAACCGACAAACCAACCCCGTTTAGCTCCTTCACCAAGAGCTTAAATGATTCTGGGACGGTAGGAGCAGGAACCTCCTCTCCCTGGATGATCGCGCGGTAAGTTTGAGATCGGCCAACCAAATCATCGGATTTGATCGTTAACATCTCCTGCAAGGTGTAGGCTGCTCCGTATGCCTCAAGTGCCCAAACCTCCATCTCTCCAAAACGCTGACCGCCAAACTGCGCTTTCCCCCCTAAAGGTTGTTGAGTGATCAGTGCATAAGGACCAGTTGAGCGAGCGTGGATCTTATCTTCCGCTAAATGTTCTAATTTGAGGAAATAGGCTTTTCCAACAACAATCTCATGGTCAAACAGTTTCCCAGTGCGTCCATCATAAAGTTTGGTCTTACCGGTTACAGGCAAGCCTGCTTTACGCAACTCTTCTATCAAGGTTTGCTCCTCAAACTTCTCAAAGGCGGGAACAGCGTATTTTACCTGTAACTTCTCAGCTGCCCAACCAAGATGCGCCTCAAGAATCTGCCCTAAGTTCATCCGTTTTACAACCGAACGAGGCTCAAGAATGATATCCACCGGAGTCCCATCCTCAAGATGAGGCATATCTTCAACAGAAACGATTTTGCTGATCACTCCTTTGTTACCGTGCCGCCCAGCAAGTTTATCCCCAACAGTGATTTTGCGAACCTGCGCCACCCGAACCGCAATCTCCTCCAAAACTCCAACCGGAAGCTCCACAACTTTGCGATCTAAAATCTTGACATCAACTACCGTTCCCCATTCCCCATGGGACATTCGGAGGGAAACATCCCTTACCTCCCGTGCTTTTTCCCCAAAAATTGCCCGAAGCAATCTTTCCTCCGCAGAAAGCTCAGTCTCTCCTTTGGAAGCAATTTTCCCTACCAAAATATCCCCGCCTTTAACCTCCGCACCAATTGTCACAATTCCATTTTCATCAAGATTCCTAAGCGCTGTTTCCGAAACGTTGGGGATGTCACGCGTTACTTCCTCCGGACCCAACTTTGTCTCCAACACGCGAATAACGTGTTCGGTGATGTGGATTGAAGAAAGAAGATCTTCCCGCTGCAAGCGCTCGGAGATAACAAGGGCGTCCTCATAACTTAAACCTTCCCATGACATATAAGCGATAGTGAGGTTTCTACCAAGTGCTAACTCACCATTCTCTGTCGAAGGACCATCCGCCAAAAGATCGCCTTTTTTGACCTTCTGCCCAACTGCAATTCTCACCCGCTGGTTGTAACAAGTTTCATCGTTGCTTTTGACAAATTTTTGAAGGTGATAGACTTTCTTTTTCTTACCATACATCACCTCGATTTGCTCGGAATCAACAGAGGTAATTTTTCCATCATCCTCGGCGGTGATAACCACTCCTGAATTTTTTGCCAACTCTTTCTCAATCCCCGTCCCCACCAGAGGCGCCTCAGGGGTAAGAAGCGGAACCGCTTGGTTTTCCATATTGGAAGCCATCAGTGCTCGGTTGATATCATCATGAGCTAAAAAAGGGATAAGCGCCGCTGAGGCAGAAACAATCTGACGGGGGGTTACATCCATCAAATCTGCTTGATCGGCTGAACCAAAGAAGAATTCCCCACGGTGGCGAAGAGGAATGCGTTCATCAAGAATTCTTCCGTCATCCCCCAATCTCACTGAGGCATCAGTAATTACATACTGATCCTCGTCGTAAGCGGTAAGATAAACGATCTCCTTGGTAACTAACGGATTTTTCCCACTTTTATCTATCTTTCGGTAAGGAGTTTCTAAAAACCCAAGCTCATTCACTCGCGCATAAAGCGCAAGATGGGTGGTTAACCCGATCGAGGCCCCTTCTGGGGTTTTGATTGGACAGACCCTTCCGTAGTGAGTAAAATGGGCATCGCGAACCGAGAAGCTCGCACGCTCCGTCGTTAAACCTCCCGGTCCTTTAACCGAAAGACGCCGCAGGTGCTCCAATCCAGCCAAAGGATTGGTCTGCTCGTGGTACTGTGAAAGTTGCGAAGAAGCAAAAAAGGAATGGAGACGTGCCTCAATTGGCCGAGTAGAGATAAGAACTGTTGGCTTGGGCAATTGCTCTCGAGCTTGGAGGCTCATCCTCTCTTTAACGACTCGTTCCATTTGGATAAAACCGATTCGCAGCTGCGCTTGGATTAATTCCCCTACTGAGCGGATACGACGGTTGCCGAGATGATCAATGTCCGTTGCCTCTCCTATCCCGTGATTAAGTTCAATCATCCGCCGGATCGTTGCTACCAGATCCTCAAGCATTAAAAGGCGGTACTTTCGTTCATTGATCGGCAAGTTAAGGTCAAGGACTTGATTCAATTTGAACCGTCCCGCCCTACCAAGATCATAGCGCCGGTGATCGGTGAAAACACGTTCAAAAGTTAGTTTGGCGGTATCAAAAAGGGCCGGTTCTCCAGGACGAACCTTGCTAAAAACTTCAAGAATCGCTGCCTCATAACTTTTGGCAGGGTCTTTTTTAAGTGTTTCTTCGATGAAAGGGCGGTTTGAATCGGTATCCACATCAGCAAAAGTTTTCTTGATCTCCTCATCAGAGGCCAATCCAAAAGCACGAAGAAGGGTGGTTGCCGCCATTTTGCGGTAATTGGAGATTCTCACCGTGAGGTAATTCTTGCGCGCGGTGGTAAATTCCAACCAAGCACCATTTTTTGGAAGAATCCTTGCCGAGGAGAGAGGAACACCGGTTACGGGGTCGGTTTCCACCGTAAAGTAAACTCCTTCTGAACGAAGAAGCTGGTTAACCACCACCCGCTCAACTCCATTGATGATAAAGGTTCCCCCTCCTGTCATCTGGGGAATCTCCCCCATGTAAACCTCTTGAGCAATCTTCTTTCCGCTTTTAACATCTGCTAAGGTAGCAGTAAGGTACCAGGGGAAAGAGTAAGCCAAACCTTTTTCCATCGCCTCCTCTTGAGAGATTTTTGGCTTACCAAAACGGGGGCTTGCGAAAGTGATTTCCCATCCGCGACCGGTATAATCCTGAATGGGGTTAATCTCGTCCAAAACCTCTTGGATCCCCTCAGAGAGAAAGCGAACAAAAGATTCCTTTTGAGCAAGGGTTAAGTCAGGTAGAGGCAGGATCTCTTTTTTCTCCTTAAAAAACTTGCGTTCCATAAATAGAAAGGGAGAGACGCAAAGGGAAAGACGCCCTCTTTAAAGCGCTTCTTTTTGTCCTCTTAACTTTTTCAGCGGAGACACTTTACCACACAAACCAGTTAAGAGTCAATAGGTCGGTCAAGAGTAGGACGCAGGGTATTTCTTTTCGAGGAACATCCCGCAGTCCCGCTAGAGAGAGGTTAGAGCTTAGAATCTAGAGGCTAAGGAACGGGACGAGGGCGAGGCAGGCTAAGGGAGCAACCTACAGTTCCAGAGAAGAACTAGCCATGCCGTTTCCGAGAAAATCGGTACCCGAGTCCCTTACTTCTTCCGGAGATAGTTGTCTACATTCTGATTATGTTCCTCAAGAGTTTTGGCGAAGTGGATATTCCCGTCCGTATCATGAAGGTAATAAAGATATTCGCTTGGAGCAGAATTAGCCGCCGCTTCAAACGCAGCCAGACCAGGATTGCTGATCGGCCCGGGAGGAAGTCCAACGTCTTTGTAAGTGTTATAAGGCGAATCTACCTTGGTATCTTCGTCGGTAATGACCTTCTTCCACCAGGTTCCCTCCTCTTCTTGGTAGCCAAGAGTGTACTGAACAGTTGCGCAAACACCCAAAGGCATACCTAACTTAAGCCGCTTTAAGAGGATTCCAGCAATAATCACTCGCTCCGCTGACTGCTGTGCCTCCCGCTCGATTATCGAGGCAAGAATCACCACCTGGTTTTTACTAAGTTTCTGCTCCGCAATCGCCTCGGATACCTGGGCGTACTTTTTCTCAAAATTTTCCTTTAGAAGCGCAACTAGCTCTTTGGCGGTGATATCCTGCGCGACAAAGTACGTATCTGGGAAAAGATACCCTTCCAGTCCTTTAGTTTCTGCCATAAATTCCTTAGTAAAGCTTTCGCTTACAACAGGGAGGCGCTTTAAGGCGTATTCCAGATACTCCTCCCGTCGCCACCCTTCAAGAAAGGTGAGTTTGACATCAAAACTCCCATGGCGCAAAACCTCAATAACCTCCCGCATCGAAAGTGTAGGAGGAATCTCATAACGGCCAGCTTCAATTTGGGAAGCGCGTCCTTTAAGGGTAACATAGGCGATAAAAAGAATGGGAGAGCGAATCAAACCTTTCTCACCAAGCTTGGTCGCAATCTGCCGTACTGTCTCTCCTCTTTCAATGACAACTTCTTTTCTTAGGCCAGAACCAGCCGGCCGATTGAGCTCATAACTGATGCAACCGGCCACAGCACCAACTGCAAGAAGCGAAAACAAGAAGGCTAAAAGTACCTTTTTTCTAAATGAGAGCTTAAAAACTTTAATCTTTTTTCGAGGTGAGGGCATACTCCTAATCCTGTCCAAAGTACTTCTCAATCCAAACCAAAACCGTAAGGGTCAGAAGGACAAGGAAGGTGGTAAAGGCGGCCAACCCATACTCCCCTAATCCTACAGCCATCCCAATTCCTGCCGTTATCCAAAGTGAAGCGGCGGTAGTAATCCCTTTAACATGGCCACCGGTGCTAATGATCACCCCCGCACCGATAAAACCCATTCCTCCTAAGATTGCCGCGGCCACTCTCGCTGGATCTCTTGATGTCATCGCCGGATCTCCAAAGCCGGAACTCATCGAAAGGAGAGTAAACAGGGTGGAGGAGAGCGCAATAAGGATGTGGGTGCGAAGACCAGCCGGCTTCTCGTGGGCCTCTCGTTCAAATCCGACCACTCCCCCGAGAACAAAGGAGATAAGGAGTTTTATGGCGCTGTCCCAGGGAAGAATGAGCATCAATCGTATTTTGCCAGAAGCAAAAGGCAAGAAGCAACTTTAGACCGAAACTTCATCAAGATATTCCTGCAAAAGAATTGCTGCCGCCAGAGCATCAAGGGCACGGCGTGCTTTCTTCCCCCTCCCTACTTCAATCGCCACTTTTAGAGCGGTTTCTGTTGAAAGGACCTCTCCTCGAAGAACTACTTCAACTCCTAGCTCCTTCTCCAACCTCCTCCCCAACTCCTTGACTTTTTTCTCATGTCTTCCCTCAGGCAAACCCAGAACAATTCTTTCAACCCCCTCCTTCTTGGCAATCTCAAGCAACTTCTCCACCGAATCAACCACCCCCAAAGGCTCCGCCAAGCTGCCCTCGGCAATCGCCAATCCGATTCTTTTTTCGCCCCAATCAACCCCCAGAATCTTCATTAAGTTAATGGTAAATGGTTAATGGTAAATAGTAAATAGCAGGCAAAAAGAAAAGCGCTCTTTTACTCAAAGAGCGCTTGATAGTCTTTCGGTAGAGACATAATTAAACCCCTCCCGATGGTGAAGAGCTTTGCTACAAGGGAACACCCTTCCTCATGTTCCGGGCAGAGATCCTGAGGGGTAAAAGCTACTGGTTCATATACTGCCAAAACTACTCTATCCCAAGTCTTGCTAAAGCAAGGGTCCGTACCTGCTGTGATAACTTCCTCTCTCAAAACAGGTACAACCCAAACCCAGTAGCCTCGTCTACGTTTTGCAAGTTGGAGATTGCGCTTAAACTTTTTGGCGATAACCTCACGGTGGCCTTCGGTCAGATCGATCCGAAGCCTCTTTCTCCTCCCATTTGTTTCTTTGATCAGAAAAAGATCTGTTCCGCGATGTTCATCATCAAACCTATCAGCAAGTTGTACCTTGACAGATCCACAGGAACAACCAGCAAGAAGGCTAAAAGCTAAGAACGCAACCTGCTCATGTAGCCGTACATCCCTCATTCTCTCTCCCTTCTGCTGTGATTGTTAATCAATTCTACCACTTCCGAAACTATAGGTCAAGAGATACGGGGCAGCATCGGTTTTAAGCGTGCTAAACTAGCCTTGTTAGATGGTAGCACAGCGCACAGGAATTGCAACCTTTGGTTTGGATTATGGTCGCTGTCCTCCTTGGCTTTTTGCCAAGATGAAACGGCTCGCCCGCCTTTTAACCGAAGCGATCATTTACGAGTACTCCCCCACCGAGTTTATCAGAAGAATGTCGGATCCCTTTTTCTTCCAGTCATTTGGGACTCTTTTGGCATTTGACTGGGATGCGTCGGGTCTCACAACCACGACAACCGCCGCAGTCAAAGAAGCTCTTCGGGGAACGGAGCGAAGTTTGGGAATCTTTGTTGCCGGGGGAAAAGGAAAGACCTCGCTCAAGACCCCAAAGGACATCGAAAATTTTGCCCAGCGTTACTCCTTTAACCCCCAACCCCTTATCTACTCCTCCAAAATGTCGGCAAAAGTAGACAACACCGCGATCCAAGACGGCTTCCAACTTTACCATCACGCCTTCTTCTTTGATCGTCGAGGAAATTGGGCGGTTGTCCAGCAAGGAATGGATGAGCTTGCCGGAAGAGCCAGAAGATATCATTGGTTTTCAGGGAATGTAGCCGATTTTGTCGAAGAACCCCACACCGGGATTACCAACCCTCAGAAGAAGGAGGTGCTTAATCTCACTGCGAAAGAAAGTCGAGATACCAAAATCACCAGCGTTGAACTGATAAACGAACCAAAAACTCTGATAGGCGATCTTAAAGTCCTGGACTATGTTGGGACACCATTTAACCGACAACGGTTGGAGAAGACTCTCTACTCCGCGTCAGAACAAGCTCCTGAAACTTATGAAAAGCTTCTTGCTATCCGCGGTGTTGGTCCCAAAACAGTAAGAGCTCTTTCCTTGATTTCAGAACTGATTTATGGCGCTAAACCCTCCTATACCGACCCCGCCCGTTACTCTTTTGCTCACGGAGGAAAGGACGGAATCCCTTACTTTGTGGATCGAAAAACCTACGACCAAAGTATCCGAGTTTTAGAGCGGGCGGTACGAAAGGCAAAAATAGGAGCCTCAGAACGCCAACAAGCCTTCAAAAAATTAGAAAGATATCTCTAGAAGCACTATCATACTCTACAGTATGATAGTGGACAGCAGGTATGGAATTTGAAGTTAAAACATCCTACAAATACGAGCTGATCAACCTCACTGATCAAATCCAAAAAGCAGTTGAGGAAGCTGGTGTGAAAGAAGGCGCTGCCTTAGTTTTTGTCCCTCACACCAGCGCCGCCATCATAACGGAAGAGGATGAGCCGGGGCTCAAGGAGGACTTTTACAGCCTTTTCAAAGAATTTGAGAAACGAACCTATCGCCACCCTGACGGAAATGCCGAAGCCCACATCCTTGCAGGGATGATTGGTCACTCTCGCGTTATCCCGATAAAAGATGGAAAACTTGATCTTGGCACCTGGCAGTCAATCCTTCTTGTGGAGTTTGATGGACCGCGCCAACGGCGAGTCACGGTTACGGTTTTACCTAGCTAAGTTACCTATCCGCCCCTGGCGAATCTGTTAAACTTAACGGAATGGATCAACCTCAAAAAATTCTTAAAGTCTTAAAACAGGCAAAAAGAATCATTATTCCCCTTCATATCAATATTGATGGTGATACGGTGGGCTCTGCGCTTGCTCTTTATAATCTTCTTGGGTACTGGGGTAAGCACGCAGATGTCACCACCGCCGATCCCCTTTCCAAAAGCTTCCTCTTTTTGCCTGAGGCTAAGGCGATTAAAGAGGTTGATCCTGCCACAATTGATCTTTCCCAATATGATCTTTTGGCCGCTTTGGACAACGGTTCACTTTCTCGTTTCTCTCGGGTGGAAAACTTTAGAATTCCCCCCCACCTTAACATCATCAACATCGATCACCATAAAACCAACGGAAAGTTTGGCAAGCTAAATTACGTCATCCCCCAAGTCTCATCCACCGCAGAGATCCTTTATGATCTTATTAGAAAATGGAAAGTTAAGATTGACAAGAAAATCGCCATCTGTCTTCTTACCGGAATTTACACCGATACAGGTAGCTTTCAATACGAGTCAACCACAGCGCAATCGCTGGAAAAAGCTGCTCAGCTTATCCATCTTGGTGCCGACCAACATGAGGTTGTCAACCATATCTTTCGCGATTGGTCTACCGCAGCGATCTCCCTCTGGGTTAAAATTCTCGCGAATCTGAAAACAAAAAACCGCATTGTCTACTCTACCCTTACGTTAAAGGAGATAAAAGAAACGGGAATTGAGCCGCAAGAATCAAGTATGGCACGCTCTTTTGCACTCAGCTACCTTCTCCGCACCCTCTCCAACACCACCGTTGCTATCCTTTTTTATGAAGAGAAGAAAGGATGGGTACGTTGCTCATTGCGCTCACACTTAAAAGTTGATGTTTCTAAGATTGCCGAAAAGATGGGAGGAGGGGGTCACATCCATGCCGCTGCCTTTAGCATTAAAGGTAGAATGGAAGATGCAATTATTAAGACGATCAGCCTGTTTGAGGAGATACTCAAATGAAAAAGCGACAAGATTACTCCCCATACTCAATCGGTCTTTACGTTAAATGCCCAAGGCAGTATTACTTTGAGTATCTTGATAACTACACAAGCGTTTACCCCAACAAACAGAAGATAAAACAGCTTCAGGTAGAAGGGGGTAAACGCAAAGAACTTGTCTTTGGAGACCTGCTTCACCGTGTTTTAAACCTCTTCTTTCGCTTGCCCGAGGTGGAAAGAAGCGAAGAAAAGTTGCTCGCTCTTCTTAAAGAGGTTTGGGCAGGAGAAAAAAGTGAAGCCCGCGGAAAACAAGGAGGCTTTCCGGAAATTGAAGAAGAGCGATGGTGGTATCAAAAGGGACTGGAGATTTTGAAAAAGTTTGCGCAGACTCAAGAGCTCTTCCCCACGATCGCCTATCTTCCGAAAGCTGAAAAAGAGGGAGAGTTTGTGGAGGCCAACTTCCTTAAGGTTCCGCTCCAACCTGACGTTGTCCTCGCCGGCAAGATCGATCGGATTGATAAGGAAGGAGACGGCTTTCATCTGATCGACTACAAGACCGGAGAAAGCGAAAGAGATGACGATTTTCAACTGATGGTTTACTCCATCCTCGCTGAGGAAGCGTTAGGCAAGCCACCGACGAAGGCGAGCTATCTCTACCTCAGGAGCGGAAACCTTAGGAGCTTCCAGCCTGGCGAAGAGGCAAAATCAAGGGCCAAAGCAAGGGCACTGGAGATCGCCGAGCAGATTCGGAGCGAAAAAGAGTTTTCCCCCCACCCTACCAAAATCTGTTGGTGGTGCAACTACCTTGAATTCTGTCCCGCCAAAGAGGAGGCAAAGAGGATTATTGCTGAATACAAAGGGGGGGAGCCCAAGGAGCTTCCTTTTTGATATCATTAAGTTGGGTCGCAAAGGAGGTGATCTAAACTGGAAGAAAAGATCGGGGACGTCACCCACTATTTCAGCCACATCCCCGCCGGGATTATCAAACTCACCGCCACTCTAAAGGCAGGTAGCCGCATCCATTTCAAGGGGGCAACAACCGACTTTGAGCAAGAGATTACCTCAATGCAGATCAATCATAAGGATGTGGAGAAGGCAAAGGCCGGCGATGAGATTGGAGTTCAGGTAACGGATCGGGTCCGGGAGGGGGATGAGGTCTTTTTGGTCACCTAAGTCACTTAAGTAACTTAAGTCACTTGGGTTACTTAGGTCAATCCTCCTCAGTTTCCGTTCGGAGCTTAACATTAATCCTCTTTGTGCTCCTTGGAATCCTTCGCAAATTCTCCGGTAAGTTTGGCCAAAGGCGCAGTTCATAAGCGCTGACGTTGGAAAGGGAGGTGAGATATTCCTGGGCGCTAGCAGCATCTCGCCCGGAAAGCTCACGCTTAATCCCCTCAAGATCAAGTTTAGGAACTACCTGTGCGGCGATTTTGGCGGAAAAATCGAGTTTCTTATCCCCAAGCTTTGGTTCAAGCGTCTCAATCTCCATTTCGCTTGGGAAAAGTTCATAGTTTTCTGGAACGAGCCCACCCAAAACTTGGGAGACTAGCCCCTTGAGATCCTCATCTTTATAGACAATCACGGTAAACTTCATCTTTAAAGTTAAGCTGACCTCCTCCGCCTGCTCCCCTACCGCTTGGGCAAACTTCTCCTCAACCACCTCCCCTTTTATCGCCTCTTGAACCACCACCTGATCTACTCCCGCTTGCTCACCTAAATCCGTCTTTCCTTTCTCTGCTAGTTCTTTCTTTAACTCCTCTGAAACCTTCGCTTGGTCAGCTGAGGAGACGACTTTTACCTCTTGGGACTCACCACCAGAGATAGCACCAGCAGCTGCCCCCACATCGTAAAGGGTGTTTGAGTAGTTGGTTACAAAATCAAAATTAGCCGCGTCTGCTAAATTGTAGGAAGGTCCAATCTTCTCCGCTGTGACCGTACCATCCTTTGTCCCACAGATTCCTCCTACTCTTTTCGGAACGCCGACAACATTTGAGTCAATGACATAAATCAAATTTTTGCCTACCGGTTTGATCTGCATCCCCGCCGTAAACGTGACATCGGTTGTGTCATTGCAGTTGATAAATGTAACTGTGCCCTTCGCCTTCTCCCCAACCGTCGCCGTTCCCGTTGCTGGGGTTGATTTCTGCCCCTCCTCCTCAACAGTTAACTTTGTCCCAGGGATCAAACCTTTTTCGGCGTTGATCTCCGTTGCCTGCGTATCCGCAGAAACGGCAATTTCCTTAACCATTGGGATCGGTTTTAAGGTAAGAACCACCTCGGCTTTGGGAAGGAAGTTAAGAAACCAAAAAACTCCCCCGCCCAAAAGAAGGAGAATCCCCAAAAGAAGAAGCGGGATCAAGCCAACCCGCTTGATGAAGGCAAGATCAAGATGAATTTTGGGGAGCCCAAACCGACCGCCGCGGATAATCCGGATTGGTTCCGGCTCCGCTCCCTCCTCTAAAAGGGTAATCAACCGCTTGCTCCTTGGCCCACTGGAGCGAAGCTTAAGCGTTTTTCCCCGACGCCCTGCCTCTTTTTTAAGAATTTCAAGAGTAAGAAGGTTGATCCCCTCCTCAGGAAGGGTAAGCTCAATCTCCTTCCCCTCAGCCGCTACGATCTGTTCAAAAAGCTCAAACAAACTCATTTTTCTTCCTCTTCCTCCTCCTTGATTTCCTCCGGTTCCTCCTTTATCCGCAACGCTACTTGGCCTAAAGAAAGCGGCAAAATATCCTCGGGCAGATCCAACCCTGTCCCCTCCGCATGGATCCCACCCAACTGATCTTTGCTGATCACCCCAACCTCGGGGGTGGAATCAAAGGGATGGTCCCGCCCCCACGGAAAGTCTTTGGTACGCTCTAAAAGATCTGGGAAAGAAGCTCCCCCACCGGTTAAAAGAATCTTTGCAGGAAAGGTTTTTACCTCGGCGAATGCTCCAAGAGTATCTGAGACCGCATTAAGCCAAAGGTCTAAAAAGAGGGTGGGGTTTGTTTTGGAGTTTGTGAAATCCCACCAAAAGCTTTTTGTATCCATCAACTCTCCCCCAAAAGCAAGACTCACCTCTGTTTTTTCCCCACCGATATCAAAGATCAGAGCATTAAATTCTTCCTCTGAGGAAAGAGCTCCTACGAGGTTAAAGGGAAGGAAGGAGAATCCCCAAAGGGAAAGTTTTGCCGCGCGCACCAACTCCTCAAGCCTTCGAAGATAGCTCTTTTCTCCAAAAGAGGTAAAAAGATAAAGCTCTAATTTCTCTACCTCTTTAACTTCCAAAACCTCCGCTTCAAGCTCCACCAAAGAAAGTTTGGGATCACCTAACGATAGACGCAACTCCTCCTGTGCTTGCCGCCGTGCGGCTTCTCTTGCTTGGGTGGTAATTTCATCTGCCTTTTTGGCAAGGCTACTTCGAACAACTGTTGTGAAGGCTGAGGTGAAGGGACCGGAAACACCAACCACTGCCGTTTTGGGCAGGTTGGGAAAATCGGATTTTAGGTCTTCAATGATCTCTTTAAGTGCTACCTCCGGATCTTCTCCGCGGGGAGCTTTTCTTGCCCCTAAAAGGCGCACATAATCCTCCTCAACCCTAAAAAGGAAAACCTTAAGGAGCTTGCCTCCTAAATCAAGAGCAAGAAACTCCTCCGGAAAGACTTCACGTTTTTTGAACGGCAGTTTAATCACGTTATCGCCCGAGCGTATATCCTTCTTATCCCCGCTCCCGCGGCCTCCTCCTTGATTATCTCAAATCTGCCCAACTCACCTGTTTGCGCAACATGCGGACCGGCGCACAACTCTTTTGAAAAGGCGCTTTTGGGATCATCTCCCACATGATAAAGCGTCACCTTTTCCAGCCCTTGATACTTTTCGGTAAAAACCGCTTCCGCTCCTAACTTCTTTGCTTCCTCAAGGCTCGCTTCAGCTTTCACTACCGGAAGATCTTCCTTAATCTTTTTGTTAACCAACGCTTCTGCCCTCTTAAGCTCTTTCTCGGTCAATTTCCGCCCGAAGGTAAAGTCGTGACGGAAACGGCCCGCTTCTAAGTGTTGCCCTGCTTGATGAACCTGGGGCCCCAAAACGGTTCTCAAGGCGGCGTTCAAAAGATGGGCGGCGGTGTGCTGAGGAGCAATCTCCGCGTCAGACGCGGCTTTCGCCTCTTTTTGGGCGGATCGCGCTCGTTCCCGCTGCTCCTCCAACTTCTTTTCAAATTCCTTCTCGTCCACTACCAACCCCCGGGTTTGGACGATCTCTTTGGTTAAGTCCAAGGGGAAACCATAGGTGTCATAAAGGACAAAGGCATCGATCTTTTTGCCCATCTTCTCTAATTGTTTCAACCCTTGGTTCAAAGTCTTCCCAAACTTCTGCTCTTCCTCCTCAACAACCGCTAAGATCTCCTTCTCTTTTTTGTCAAGTTCAGGGTAAACCTCACCGTAAAGTTTGATCACCTTTTTCGCTGGCTCAAGAAGAAAGTAACCGGAAATATCCAAAAGCCTCCCATGAAGAATTGCCCGGCGAAGAATCCGTCGAAGAACATAACCGCGGCCAACATTTAAGGGTTGGACCCCATCAGCGATAAGAAAAACCGCCCCGCGAATATGATCGGCGATAATCCGCAAAGAGCGAGGGTCCCCTTTCCCATCAACGGCGGCAATCTTTTTAATCTCTTCAACAATCGGGGCGAAAAGATCGGTTTCAAAAACATTCGCTTTTTCCTGAAGAATCAAGGCCAGTCGCTCCAGCCCCATCCCGGTGTCAATGTTCTTCTGCTTTAGTTTCAAATACTTTCCCGCCTCGTCCTTAAAATATTCCATAAAAACAAGGTTCCAGAGCTCCGTTTCTAAACCGGAGGAAAGGGTATAGATAATCTCACTGCAAGGGCCGCAGGGACCCGCCACGGCGGGGGGACCCCAAAAGTTATCCTCTTTACCGTACTGTTGGATTTTAATCCCTGGCGCCTCTCTCTCCCAGATCTTCTTCGCTTCCCAATCCTTGGGGATTCCCTCCCCTCCGGCGAAGATAGAGACATGGATCCGTTTTGGATCAAGCCCTAATTCTCCGGTAAGAAAATTCCAAGCCAGAGGAATCGCCTCCTCTTTAAAGTAGCCAGCACCGACCCCATCTGAATCTTTGGGATCGCCGATGGAAAAATTTCCCAACATCTCAAAAAAGGTGTGGTGGTGTTCATCACCGACGGCATCAATATCAGAAGTGCGGAAGCACTTTTGGATTGAGGTTAAACGGGTGTTTCCAAAGTCCACCAAAGCATCGGCCTCCCCCATCAGATAGGGCTTGAACTGTTGCATCCCAGCGGTGGTCAAGAGAACTGATTCGTCTCCAGAGGGAACGAGGGACGAGGAAGGAACAACGGTATGCCCATGGGCAGCAAAATAGTCAAGAAACTTCTGGCGAATCTCCTGATGAACCATCAGGGTTATGATAACAAAACCGGGTAGTGAAATTTTTAGCAATCCTGCGTTACGGGATTAAATTTGAGACGTAGCCCCGTAGTAGAGCTTCGCTTCACTACGGGACGAAGTCTCCTAAAAATTCTACTACCCGGAAAAGAAAAGGGGGCAGCGTCATCTAGACATCTGCCCCAATCTGCTACTCGTAGCCGCGATGCCCACTGGGAGGTTCAGTGAACCAAACCTCGCGGGGTGGCTCGGACTCCTCCTCGGCAAGCCGGTCGAAGTACTCCTCGGTACAGAAGCAACCAAGGACCATACAATCGGGCCCGGCATGTTCATTCAGAGGATGCCTGCAGAACGAGCACGGCTGGGAATCTAGCTTGGCACGGCGCTCTTCCCAAGCCGCATCAATCTCCTTTTGGAGCTGGTGGTCCACCTCTTCGAGGTCGCGCTCGAGCGCAAACTCAAGGTAGGCGACGTACTCCTCCTCGGTCTGCCCCTCGAAACATTTGGGGCAAAGACCGACGGTCAGTTTCGACCGAGGATGTACCCAACCACACTCCTCACAGGCAGCATGGCTAGGGCGGATAAGAAGCAGAAGGTTCAAAGCCCTTCCGATCCATCCCAAAAATCTCGACATTTCCTTCTCCTTTCTAAGAGATCAAGTTATCTTCATACTATATAGTATGAAGAGTACCCATCGTAGGCACCGAACTGCTTGCCAAGTATAAATTTCCCTCCTTTAAAGAGAATCCCTACCCCCAAGCCACCATGGCCTGGGACCTGACAAGCAGACCGGTACCTTGAACCATTCGGTTCAAGTCTCTCCTAAACCCACCAATCTTTTAATGAGCTTGGGAGAGAGCCCAAGGAGAATAATCAACCTTGGGCTGAATAATTTCTCAATCCCCTATTGTTTTACGGTAGCCGGGGTGCTCCACCAACCAACATTCTTCCTACTCTTCATAGGAAAGGTCGTTGGAACCGGGAATCTTCGCCGCCTTTTCTCACCAGCTTACGCTGGGAATCACAGCTTTTCCAAGGCGGTTTACCAACTGCCCCCGGAGGCCAAAAGGGCTTAGCTCTCTTCCTGGAGAGATCTGAGTCGCTGAACTTCGTACGGCTCGTACTCCAGGACGCCGTCCGGATATTCGGCGAAGGAAATTGTTATCTCCTCGCCGTTCGGATCAAGAGCCCGGTACCACGATTGGACCCACTGAGGGTCACCTTCGCGGCCCGTACCCCTCTGGAGACACTCCTTGTAGTCCTGGGTCCCCTCTATATAGAGGGTTCCAAAGGAGTCAAAGCGCACCTCCAGCCTCCCTTCTGGAATCCTCACCTTCTTTCCCTCCTTTCTTGCCCATGATTTTCCGCTAAAAGCGGAAGGGCTTGAGTAGAGAAGATGAATTCATGGCAGAGGTGCTAGGAATCGAACCTAGTCACAGGGTTTTGGAGACCCTGCGCGCGCCACGCGCTCACCCCTCTCCTAAGAAAACCAATTATTGTTGATTTG
>Ga0315296_10000650_pt1 | contig 31410 bp, 37 predicted proteins | sample YL17G14_18_MG_FD_203921 | JGI IMG/M metagenome (GOLD analysis project Ga0315296, IMG submission 203921) | Sediment microbial communities from Yellowstone Lake, YNP, Wyoming, USA - YL17G14_18 | ecosystem: Environmental > Aquatic > Freshwater > Lake > Sediment | place: USA: Wyoming | collected... | reverse complement strand
CGCGCAGGCCTTCTCATCTCCGCCAACTATCCTTCCGCACTCTGGACACTGGAACAGGTCCATGGAGAAGTCCGTCGAGAACACCACACCACACTTTCTGCAGAATGCGTACCTGCGATAGCCAGACTCTTCGATGGACTGCGTCAATCAACGGGGATTGACCCTCGGCACAAACCCCTTTCCTTTTTGATTCTACGGAGGTAGCTTGATGTCGATGAATACGTTCTTGGTGTAAAATGGTCCAACGGAATAGTCGTAAGCGTAGTCCATTGTTCCATCTGGGCTTACGTAACTGTTAGGATAGTAGTAGGTGTATGAACCAGACCTGTAGACGTGCCAAGTTCCGTGGTCTAGTGCTACAACGTGACTCCCCGTTTTGACTGGCCATACGCCGATGATAGTCGTGCCAGCCCCCAAATCCATCGCCACCTTCAATTCCCCGTCAATGTAGACGTTGACTCCTATCAAGCGTGTGTATTCGTTGTTTACTATGACCTTTATCTTGGACCAAGGTTGACTGTAGGTCAGCCCGACAATCGACAGTACGACCAAGACCACAACAACTACTGATACCAGACCTTTCCAGTTCGAATGCATCCAGCTCGGCGTAAGCTTTGCATACATGGGTTGAGTCGGCTGAACAGGCGGTGGTGGCGGTGGTTGTGGCAACCCTGTACCGCAGTCACCACAGAACATCTTACCTTCGGGATTGCCCGCCCCACAATTTGGGCACTTCAGATACATCTCGGCCATGCCATTTCCCCGTGTCCGTAACACCTTTCCTTCCCTATTGATGTTACGCTCAGGCGCGAGGGACACTTCAACATAGAGGTCTTTTCCCGGAGAATGCTCCTAAGACCTTTGTATCAAGTCAAGAGCGTATCTCAACCACTGTTCCCCTTGAGGTGACAGTACCAATCGGATATAGTGTTCGTAACGAGCATCATTTTGATATGGACTTATCATCTCCGCTATCTCCTCGTAAGTCGCTCCCTTGAGCAGTCTGTATGGCTCTGGGTAGGCAATCTTGAAAACCCTCATTTCAAGTCCTGAAATCCGCTTGTTCGTCTGAATCCATTTCGCTATTGCAGGAAGATGCTTGAGATACTGCATAGCCTGTGGAGGTATTGCCGTGCTCATACCATTCCCCCACAGGCGAATCGCCTTTCCTTCCCTAAGGTCTTTTCTTAAACCGAAGGGGATTCGAAGCCGGGTGACTTGCTGGAAGTCAATTGGCAAGGATTGAGGCCAGAGCTAGAGTCGTCTCCATCGTTATTCTTGGCATCAAACGGTATCAATTTCAGCCAGACCAGCATCCATTAGAGGCAATCCTTTATCATTCCAAACCGTCATCGGAAGCCGGACCCAGTAGCTTCCTTTGGGTAGCGACAGGTCGAAGTGGGGGAAATGAGAATGATTCTGAGGGCTTTGTCTGTGCGGTTGATTGTGTTTCTGGTCATTGCAGTCTTCTTCGCGACCTGCTTCAGTGCGGGTCGGGTTTCCGCTGCAACACAAGTGATATTCCAAGAGGATTTTGAATCAGGTTTTCCAGGAAGTTGGTCGGTTTGGGATGCGAATTCTGCCTCCGGTTACGATTACTGGGGCATGACTAGCTATCGAGTCCATCAGGGCAGCTATAGTGGCTGGTGTGCTCAGGTAGGGACATACAGTGGCAATGGTCAACCGAACTCAGCCAACCACTACTATGACCAGGACATGCAGGCGTACATGGTACGATACATTGGAGATTTCTCTGGCTATGACTCAATCTCGCTATCATTCTACTACTGGGCAGTCACAGGTTCGTTCAGCTTAGCTGATTATCTCTCGTTCTACACTTCTCCAGATGGCGCGACCTTCACCGAGAGATGGGCGCAGACGGATGTCTCAAGTGGAGGCTGGCAAGTCGTGACACCGACGATTCCATTGAATACGCAATACATTATGTTTAGATTCATTAGTGACCCGACAGTCGGCCTTGGTCCATATGAAGGGGCATATGTAGACGACATTATCATTACAGCTTCCGACTCAGTGCGACCATCCTCGTCAGCAAGTCCTCTCCCTGCGTACAGCTCGGTTTCCCCTATAACGGTTGCGTATCTAGCATCAGACTCTGGCTCTGGGATTGGTTTCGTGGAGCTGTACTATCGTCTCGGCACTTCGGGTTCGTTCTCAAAGTACATCACGGCTGGAAATCCCTCGGGACATTGGATGACTTCTCCGATTGCCTTTGACACATCGCTGACTGGTGGCGACGGTCTTTATCAGTTGTACACAATAGCCACAGACGGATTCGGGAATGCGGAATTGCCCCCTGGAATCCCTGATACTGCAATCACGGTGGACAAGGTTGCCCCGTCCACCTTGCACAGCGTATCCGGTACCGCAGGTACGAATGGTTGGTACACATCGTCTGTGACTGTGACTCTCGTCGCAGGAGACTCTACTAGTGGTGTAGCGTCAATTCAATATCAGTTGGATTCTGGCGGTTGGCAAACTTATGGGTCGAGTTTCGTGTACTCTACTGAAGGCGACCACCTACTGGAGTACTACTCGACAGACAATGCTGGCAACGACGAGTCGGTAAAGAACACCCCGATAAAGATAGACACATCCAATCCAATATCGAACATAGTTGTCACTGGTAGTGCGGGAATAAATGGCTGGCTCATTGGCACTTCGGTCACCGTGAATCTCACGGCCACTGACAGCATAAGTGGTGGCCCCTCCATTTCCTACACAATAGATGGAGGCATTGTCCAGAGCTATGCAAATGAATTCCAGGTGAGCAAAGACGGGGTGACAGCAATAGGATACTACGCCACAGACTCGGCTGGCAATTCCGAGTCTCACAAATTGTATTCCTTCAAGTTGGACACCACGGACCCTGCGACTCAGGCCAGTCTATTTGGAACCCGAGGCGATAATCTATGGTATGTCTCGTCCGTTAGCCTCACTCTCAGCCCACTCGACGCTGTTAGTGGAGTGAACTGGACTAAGTACAGTCTCGACAATGGGTCGTGGCAGCCATTTTCGGGGTCTTTTAGCATAACTACCGACGGCACACATACCGTTGAGTTCTGCTCTCAGGACAACTCAAGTCGAATTGAAGTCACTCGCAATACGACATTCAAGATTGACACAGTTGCGCCCTCATTGACCATCGACTTGCTGAACAATACGAAGTCTACTTCGAACTCAATTGTGGTATCGTGGTCATCCTCAGATGGCACAAGTGGGGTTAATCGAACTGAGTACAGCCTAGATGGAGGCGCATTCCAGGTGTGTACCGGCAGCTCTCTCGACCTAAAGGGATTGGCGGACGGTGACCACAACCTCGTGTTGAAAGTGACGGACAATGCTGGAAACAGCATCGCGAAATCCGTGAGCTTCAAGGTCAATACAAACCTGTTTAGCATGTCTGGACCTGTGGGACCTTGGTTGGACATAGGTCTGATTCTTGTAGCGCTCTTCATAGTCGTCCTGCTGGTCCTTTTGCTGAGGCGCCGAAGAAGCAAGACTGAGCCATCCAAACCTGAGAATACGAAGACGACTTGAGCCGGTCAACACTCAAACCCTTTTCCAGTTTCCTTCCCTATGGATGTTATGCTGAAGCGGCGCTCCCGCCGGGATTTGAAACGTGGCGCCTAAACGCAAGGGAGGAGGCTCTACGAGTCAGTCTCTAGTTGGCTTATGTCGCTGACCTCCGCTCCGTAGACTACCTTATGCCGGGGAAGTCGAAAGTATAAACTCCACGATGCTGCGAACGCTCAACAACCTATGTCCTCGTCCGTCCCCCAAACCCTTTTCGTTTACCACTTTTCCTATGTTTAGCCAGTATGTCATGCGAATCCCACAAGAAATACACCCATAAGAATATAAAAAAGGCGATAGATTACTTGTACAAGCACGGACGGACATGGACTGTTACTATTGCGGCGACACTGGCGTGAATCTCTCTAACCAAGGGAAGGTGAACATGGGATTCCTAACGGGGGCGACGTCTAGGATGACTTATGAGGTGACTGGACAGACTGTAAAATGCAGTGCGAATAGCTGCATGAAGGAATACCAAGTACTAGGCTCGTCGAGCGACAAGGGGTTCTTTCAGAGAATGACCAAGACGATGAGCTATTCCGAAGGATTTGGCTTGGCAATGGCCCAATACGGATTGGGCCTCAACAACCTCGTCAGTGGATTCCTAGGTATAGTGAAACCCTCTCAACCGGGCTTTCTGAAGAAAAATGAATTCCACATATTCTCTGAGGTCAGGGGTGTCGTATACTTGATAGATTGTTACTGGAAATTTAGAAGATACGTGAAAGCAATAAGCATAACCTGCATTAGGGGTGTCGTATGAGAACCCAGATAGAAGAATTGCCTGATGGGACGAAGTTCTACAACTTCGATGAATTAGAGAGCTTCTTGTCCGGAATCAAAGAGAAGGGCGAGAAACCTCTCCTAACTGAGGACCTTGTGCTCATCCTATTGTATGCTCGGGCAGACCGTCCTATCTATGGCAAGACAATGCTGATGAAAGAGGTATTCCTCATGTGCGAGGAAATCCTGAAACCAGAAGGGGTTAGGACACAAGACCCTCGGTTTGTCCCATACAAATATGGTCCCTACAGCTTCAATGTCATGCAGACACTCGAGACTATGGTGGTTGCGAATCTGATAGCCTCATCTGGGAAGCGCAACTCCAGGAAAGAGGCTTTCATCCTGACAGGTATTGGGGTTAAGAGAGCAGAGCAGAAATTTGAGAGACTTCCAGCTGATGTCAGAGAATCGCTAGAGTCTCTCAGAGTTGGGTGGGACCAGCTGGGGACCCACGGCATCCTGCAATATGTCTACCAGAAGTACGAGAGATATAAGGCCGAATCCGAAATCAAGAGCAGGTACAAGGACATAATCTGGGGCCGAGGAAAGGCATGAGAGTCAGGGTGCTTAGAGGCGAAGAAAAGAAGTATTTCTACTCGACGCGTGCCGTTGATGTTCAAACGAGAGACGGTACCCTGCACACTCCGCTAAGAGCTCTATCTCAGTCAGAACTCGACGCGAAAGCACGTGTGCCACTGACCGTACCCATGCATGCCCCGGTTTCGGGGACCTTCAAAAGGATGTCCTCCAATGATGTCTCGAGATTGTTTCTTGACAATGACTTCGTGGAGAATCAGATACAAAGCCTAGAGAATCGCAGACAACGGATGCAACACTCTTCGCTCCTGTTTGCGTTGTTCCAACCTTCGCCAAGTGCGATAGCGGACCATTTGGCGCAAGACAAAGACAAGGACAAGTTCTTGAGAATGACGCTGCGGCTCCAACAGGAAGCCGGAATGAACCTCATCACTGTCCCTTGGGTCGGGTACTCTGCTAGCAGAGCGATTGAGGAGTTCAAGACATTAGAGAGCGAGACAGAGGTCGAACCCATTTTCTTTCTTGACCAATCGATGACGCCTGACGAAATCAAGGAGGTGTCGCCCTATCTAAAAGACCTAGTAAGTAGTGACAGAGTCCACTTCATCGGGCTATTGCACAGACCAGTTAGAAAGACGCTCGCAAGCTGCGAAGCTCTGTGGTCTAGTTTCAAGGATACAAACGCCGCCATAATTTCAGCGGGCATAGAACGATTCGACGAGAATCTCGATGACTTGTCTGGCATACATTTGAAGGAGTTCATTGTTGGTGACATCTTGCTTGCGGATGTCAGGAGAATCTTCGTCGGGGAGGACACCGAAAAGGTGCCCAAGAAACCTCCTGAATTCCGCATCCCCAACATTGAGAGAACTCTCAGAATATTCGATAAGAGCACACTGACTATATCCACAATCCAGAGCAGACATTCCGATGACTGGATTGATGATGTCGTCAACGAACTTGGTGAACCTCAACTGAAACACATTCTGAGGAGTAGGCGGGAAGCCGAGACCGATAAGGACAAGTACGATGTTCTAACTGGCATATCGAAGACGCATGAATACCTCTCAAGCCAACACGAAGTGCAGGTATCCAGAGAATTCATATCCAAAGGGGAGACTGAAGAGTACCTGGGAGGGAAGACGGTATTGAACTCTGGGTTGCAGAGAGTGAATCGCGGCCTTTCTTAGTGGTCTCTCCTGGAGAGAATTCCCCTATTCCTTCCCCATTGATGTTGCGCTGAAGCGGGGACACTTCAAAATAGAGGTCTCTTCCTAGGAGAACGCACCAACCCTCTTTGCCTTCTCTCAGACCTATTCTTGCTCAAGATGCTGTTCCAGAATGACTAGCCGTTTTCTGAGGGAACTGTTTTCTGTGCCACCTCACCAAGAGAAACAAGACGGCAACTGTAAAGGGCACGAATAGCAGAGCGAGGACATACATAGAGCCAGTATCACGGTCTGTGTCCCCGAAGACAACCCATAGGAACAAGTTAGAGAAGCCGACCACACATGATGGAACGAGACTGAGAGTCCGATTTAGACGCACGACGAGAATCGAGACCAAGTAGACACTTCCAAGCACAAATAGCATCGCTAACGCAGGACTGTCACTAGATATGAGCGGGGCGAAGAAGTCTATCCAGAAATAGTAGCCGCTGTCGCCAGCTTTATGGTAGAAAAAGGAGAAGTCGATGAAAGCACCGAGAGTAGCAACGAGGACTCCCCCCAGTAGGACCCGTCCGATGAACCGCGCCCTGCTAGGTGTCACCTTCCCGGCCTTGATGCCAAACTCAAGGTAGACGACATACAAAAGAAGGGAGAAAAGAAACAAGTCGACAGGGAGATTAATCGCCGTGGTGAAGAGTATCGCACGCGTAGCATCTGGAAAATCCGCTGGAGGGAAGGGATTCCCACGAACAGGCACCGCCAACACAACAAGCACTCCCAGAAGCACTCCAAGATACATGAAGAGTGTCTTTGGCGACCGATTCACTGTACCACCTCTAGAGCTGACCACGAACCACTCATTTCATAGCCGCAGCTCGTCTGAGCCATATGAGACTTGCGGTTTCATTGACTTCTATGACAATTCCCTGGCGTCACATCTGCCAACGGTCCGCGCCTTTCCTTCCCTATTGGCCTTCAGCAGAAGGAATGAGCGCACTGCTCCCGGAGCAAAGAACCCCGGGATTCCTCTGACAGGTCATGGCAAAGTAGATAGATTGGTGGACGAATTGAACATGGGGGAATGCTACGTCAGTGGAAATGGATTCTGTGGCGTCGCAATCACGTCCGAGAAGGTCTTGGTCTGTTCGGAAAAAGGCCTTCGTGGTTGCCGTGGTGGCAGCCATTATCGTCGGTGTAGGTTTTGGCCTATCGTACTTCCGCGAATCTCCGTGGTTCTTCAGTCCTTATGTGGACTACAGCTACACGGTGGCAGTCGTATCAGACAAGGCGGACCAATTCAGGGTGCTGTGTCCATTTCCTGCCAATGCCGAAGGCGAAATCTGTTCGAGAGCTCTGACAAGCCTTTCAATCACTGGTAGCGCAAACACAGCACAGGTTACGACTCCCTACGGACAGGCTCTAGAGATTGTCGGCAGTGGCTTAGTCATGGTCACTTGGAATTCTCACTCGGAGCTTCCGGGTCCATGGGAAGGCTACAAGGACTATCGATATCTGAGTATGACGAACGGAGTCGGGTATGATGCGAATGCTAGCATCTACTCGGATAGCGAAGATATTCAGTTTGGTCTACGCTTCCACTATGAATACGTATACGGGAACGTCGGTGCTGACTTCATCAGCTATGAAGTTGTTGGGACCGTGAATCTTGACTGGAACACCCTTTCTGTGGACTACAGTCACGCGGTGGCGTGACTTCCTTGGCTTTCTTGGACAAAACCATGTGGAACAGATGATTCCTGTATGCTGCGGGCCGAATTGCGTGAGACTGGAGCACGCTAGAGTTGGCTGCTCAGGTTTTCGGTTCTATTATCGATTTCCTCGAAAAAAGCAGGCCCGGTGGGAATTGAACCCACGTCGAGTCAGTATATCGGAGCACCTGTTCAATCAGCAAGAACTGAGGCCGGAGCTAAACCTCTTGATTCTCCTATCTGGTTAGCCTCAATAACAGAAGTCCTGCTAGTCCAACGATTATCGCTATAATACCAGGGACACCTAGCGGGTTGTAGAAGATTGTGCCCTTTCCTTCTACACCGAAAGCAGTCGAGGCATACAGGACTAGGACGGCTCCTACCACAGTGAGCACCAGAAGAGGCAACATCAAGAACAGCAGCTTCGCTTTTCCGTAATCCATACAGGTTCCTCGGTCAGAACAGAATCGCCTTTCCTTCTCTAAGGTCTTTTCTCCGCTGGAAAGCATCATAGCAGGAGAGGACGATTCGGGCTTGAAACTCATGGCAGACCGCAAAGTTGCTATCATAAATGTCGGTTCGAACACATCGCATGGTTCACTAAGGAGTCCATTATTCAGCGACCGTGCTTTCGAGTTCGTCCCGATACCCGACGACCAGGTCGAGGGTCTGCCTACTTATGCAGACTTCAAGACCCAGGGGAATCGAGCTGGCTCCGAGTTCATCCCTCAGAGCTTTCTGAGCAGGACTATGCATGATGACCCTGAGTTCGTAAGCAATACATACGGCGACCACCCTGAAACTGTACTAAGGGCGATGAATCTGAGGAAGCTCAACAAAGGTGACAGCCTCTTCTACCTCGCAAGACTGGTTGAATGGGACGAACAGAAGGGCTGGGGCAGAGGGAGCTTCTATCTCATTGGAGAGCTGGTGCTCGACAGAGTCGTGAAGAAATCCGACCTAGTGACGGACTCACAGCTTGTTAACACAGTCAAGAACAATGCTCATGTCAAGCGATGGCTTGCAAGACCAGACTTGGTACATGACAACTTCTGGGTGTTCGTCGGGTCAGGGGAATCCAAGCGGTTCGTTCATGCCGTCCCCTTTGGTCTGGACATCGCACAGAGGGTCGTGCTCTCCTCACAGGGGACTGTCATCGTCAGAGACGAGGGAAAGACCGAGAACCAGACCATCGGTTCCTACGCAAGAGCATGTCGTCTAATCGAGGACTCGTCCCGAATTGAGCTGTTGAGAGAGCACATATCGAAGCACTGCTGCAATCCTTAAGGTGGTAGAATGCCAGGGGAAGGGAAGGAACACAAGCGTATCAGAGAAAGGGTGGAGATGGAAGCCAAAAGTTATCTGGAGTCGACAGGAAAAGGGGCGTCTCATCGCATCAAAGCTGCTCACCAAAGAGGTGCTGGTACCATCGGTCTGTTCGTGGGGAGTCCGTCAAGGAAGACCAGGATGTCAGACGCAGACCTGGTAATTGTGGACGACAGGAATGAGGCTGTGTGTATAATCGAGGTCAAAGACAAGGATGTGATGCCCAAGAACCTCTTTGGCATTGTCGGAGCGACTTCTGTATGTGACACCATCCGTCACAAGGCCTTCGATGACCTCGTTCTCCGAAAGGCAGCCCTCTACATCGTTGTCAGCGCTGAGAACCTCGGGAAGCCGCAATCAACGAAGAGGAAGCAAATTGAGCTAATCAACAAGGAACTCTTTGGAGGGCTTGGTTCTGTTAGCAGAGTGGTCATCTGCTCCGAAAATGACTTTGCCAAGCTCTTCAAACTTTGAGACCATGATGAATCGACTGATTCTCTCTGACGCCCAAATTAGGAAATCGCCAAATACCTACTGGGTTCTTCTCGGTCTGATGTCACAAGTAGATGACCTTGCGATTCTCTTAGCTACATGCATGGCAGTCTTCACTTCTCTGCTGCCCGTGGTCTATATCTTCTGGAGCGACAGATTCGTATCCCATGTCAGGATAAAGGCAGGTTTGATGCACGGGCTAGGCACATGGATGCACTCGGTGGGTGCCAAGGAGATTGATATCAGGGGCAATCTCCGCATCTGGAACCCTAGGGTGAAGGTTGACATAGAGGAGCCGTCCGACTTCGCAAAGCAAGTGCAGGCGGCCATTGCACCCAAGGGGACTCTTGTTGAGAGAGGTGGCCCGAATTACGATGCAAGGGTGATTTATGGTTTGAACAAACTGGCGAATCTCTGCTCGAAAAGGTCTTACAGTGCATTCGTGAGTCTTCTTGTCCTTTTCTGCTCTGTGTTAGTGTTTTCGATGGTCTCGATTGTTGCTGGCCTCAGTGACGACCTCCCGTCTCTGGCATGGGTTTTCGTCACTCTTCTTTCAGTTTCGGCGATATCTTTTGTGGTCTACGCTGCTGTGTTCCTCTCATCTGGGGGTGTTCACTGGTCGACCAATTGGTGGTCAGACAAGAATACCGCATATCTAATGAACGACACCATGTGGGAAGGAATGTGGTAGTTGCAATTCGTCGACTGAGAGAGTGGTCTGATTGGTAGGTGATGCCGAAATTGAGAAAGAGACAGCGACTTGCGCTAACTGTCGATGACATTGCGCTGGTCGAGTTCGGATTCGCCGAAGGAACCTCTGGAATGATATTCTTCATGAACCTTCCAGGCCGAGACATCCACCTGACCTACTACGAACGAAATGGCGTCATCAACTGTCACATCAAAGATAGCCAGAAGCAGCCATCGACGGTGTGGCAGATTGAGATGGAAGAACAAGAACTGCTAGAACGACTGACAAGAACGCTCAGGCGCACCATATCGAAGTACAACTGGAACGAGACCTACTTGATGTTTCAACCAACGATGCTCAAGTTCATGGAGCAGTTCTCAGGAATCGAGGATGAAGATGAGAAGATGAATTTCAATCTCCTGGACACACTCAGCATCCTCTCATCCGCAAGAAGAGAAGAAGACCTGTTGGTGCGAGCGAGGATTAGGGATGGCCTGAAGCTCAGCAATCGTCCAGGCTTCCAGTATTCTCTGTCCCAATCGTACATCCTCTTCCCGCTGGACGAGCGCATGTGTTTTCGAATGAATGCGGATATCAAGAAGAGTTTCATTGGAAAGACACCGTTCGGCATCGGCATTCTGGAATACATGAGATATCTGGAGCGAGAACTGACAGATGCTGATATGGAGGCGTACATTGACACAGGTTCTGTTGAGAAGGCGAAGGTTGCCATGGAGACGGCATTGCTTGCGTCGACAGCGGACATAACGCCGATGGAGAAGGAGGCTTGATGCGAGGGAAAACGATTCCTTTCGCTATATCGACTGCTTTCATCGCCCGAGGCTCAGTCTCAGGAGACAAGTCTCCCGACATTGCTTGGTCAATGCCAGAGAATCTCGTCCCACCGTACTTCGTGCGAAAACTGAAAGACGGTTCTCTTCTCCTTGGCTTCAAAGGCTCTAGATTTCACTCTCACATGTTCCAAAGAGGAAAGGAACTGATAGCGGTGGTAACGGAGAACGCACCTGAAGGACGGAAGAGATATCACGAGTCATTCAAAGTGAAGGTCGTCAGTGCTCAGGACATATTCTCAAAAGCAAAGCAGAAAATGGTTGCGCCCTCTGATGAGACCGAGGCCATATTCTTCGACCGTACGAGTCTTTTCAGCCTAGTCGGAAGACTTGCGCAAAGACGACTGCCTCCCGATATCCTGGGACTGCTTCAAGAAATCCAGAAAGCATCGTTTGACTGGTCGCTCGCCTTCACCTTCGCAAACAAGTTGGCTGAGTGGGAAATGAGAGAACCAGGAGTCTTGAGACGGCACAGTCTGAAAGAAGCCAGACGAGCCTTTCCCGTCAACTACCCATGCTTCCTCCTGATGGGGAATCGTGTGGTCTTCGCCAACCTGAAAGAGGATGGCGTCATGGCATACCCAGAAGGTCTTCCTTCAGACCTGACAAGATTACTCGGAGAACTGACTCGTCTTGAGCATCTCGTTGACCTCCCGATTAGGGCAGGAGAGAAGGACATCCGCATGAGCGAGGAGTTCATGAATCAACTCGTGGAACACTATGAGAAGGCAAAGAGGGACAGCAATCTGAACCCTGGATGACGGGCTGGAAATCAATAAGGGGCAGCCAGGATGCCAGAAGAGTCTGTCTTGCAAGTGCACCAATCATTAAGTCCGACATCGTTGCTTCAATCTCTGAGGAAGTGGAATGCCACCCAGGAAGTATCATTTGGAGTTCGACGAACGGTTGAGAAAGAATGCCGTGATATGTGACGATACCAATGGCAACTCTGTCCATGCCAGAATGGACAAGAACTCAAAGCATCTTGCTGATATGCATAGGGAGCTGGACTACTTCCATTCGGATGTAGGCATCAGGGATTTCATCGACAACATCGTCAACAGCATAGGCACAATAGACCAATCCACGGCGACAGATTATGTCAGAATAGCATACGGTCATCTGTGCTTGGACTACATGGCCTCAAAGCTGAAGAGAAAGCTGGAATGCGGCTATAAAGAACTGAACTGGCGAAGGGTCTACACCCGCACATGGAAGGACTTCCAGCGAAAAGGTTTTCACAAGACCTACTACAGAGAAAGGATTGTCTAAGGCTGAAATCGCCTTTCCTTCCCTGCGGTACATCGGTCCTGAACGAAATCATCAATAAAGGCCTTGACGATATGCGGCATGATGAAAGAGCTTGCTGATGCAATTAGAGCTGGACAAGCAGTTCTATTCGTTGGCTCCGGGGCAACTAGAGATGGAGGTGGAGCGAGCTGGCAAGAGCTAGCAGAACACGTTGCTCATGAGTTGAAATTCAAGCCAAAGGACACACCGATAGAAACACTCGACGAACTTTGCATATATGACCAGAGGCGCATCGAGGTCTATGAGGTAGTTCAGAATAGGCTAGCAAGCGTAAGAGCGGATGAGAACCTATCCATCTTGCTGGGACTCCCTTGGCTGACTATCTATACTACCAACTATGACACTGCGATTGAAGACTGCTACAGAACGGTTGGTGCTGTCCGGCCAAGAGTCATGTTTGGGGCAGAGACGGCTGTACAGTTCGGTGTTCCTGGGGAACTGATAGTCTTCAAGCTTATGGGCAGCAGAACGTCATCAATTGGAACCAATGGAGAAATGGTTCTCTCGAGTATTGACAGAAAGCGTCATCAGAGAGAAGAAGCAGAGATGTATGAGCATCTCAATGAAATCGTATCCGCGAGGGTCATATTGGCGGTTGGCTACAGTTTTCAAGACAACATCTTACTTGAGGCTATCCAACATGTGAGAAGTCTGAAGACACAGTCTAGGTTATTGGTTTACGCTTTGTTCAGGCCAGGAACCCCGAACACAGTCGTCGAGAAGCTGCAGAAGCTCGGCGTTTCAATCATATACAATGAAATCGGGGAGTTCGCGCGAGACCTTGCTACGGAGGTTGGAGCTGCATCACAGGAGAAGATTATCACGGCGCGGTTTGATGGAAGAGCGTTCTCCCTTCGGCCCGCGCTGCTTCGTGATACGTTATCCGCGTTTGATGTTGTTACCGAGGACGAGTGCAACAAGCCAGTTCCAATCGCTGAGTTCCTTCGAGGTAGGACCTCAAGTGCCGGTGCATACGAAGCAAGACTTCACTGGCTTCGAGAAGCGGTTGCCAAAGGACGGAATGTCCTTGACCAGTGGAGGAAGGACAAGAAACCAGAGTATCTTGTCGTCAATTTCACAGGCCGTCCTGGTAGTGGGAGGACAGTAGCGTCCAATGACCTGCTACACCATGCCGTAAGCAAACACCCTTGCATAGGCCTGCGCACGCCACAAAGGTCTCCTCGTCTCGATGGCGTGGCCGCATCGCAGTTGATGTCATATCTAATTGACAATGCGAGAAAAACAAAGCCCCCCTTTCTTGCTGTGCTGGTTGATGAGCATTCGTCCTTGTCAGATGTTCTGTCTTTTGTTCACGAAGTTGCTCCTAGCGGTTCGGGTGTGTTAGTTGTCCGCTCTTCAACTGAACCTATCTCCTCATCAGAAGTGCAACTGACGACTGTCAGAGTAGTAGACATCCTGCTTGGAGATGAGATATCTCCCAATGAAATCGGGCCATTGAGAGACTACATCTTCAATCTCCCACTGGAACTCAGGATGCGGAATTGGACGCAGGATGACGTTGACTATGCCATCAAAACCAATCCAAGTTTCATAGAGCTGATGTTCAGATTGGTGGACCCCGCGAGAAGAAGCATTCGGGATATTGTCCTTGAGGTGCATGCGGAACTTCATCCAAGAGAGCGAAAGGTTCTCTCTTGCCTTATCGTCCCATCATCTGTCGGGGTCGGAATGCCGATTACTCTCTTGGCCAAGCTGCAAGGAAATGGCCTGGAAGAGCTGTACAACACATTGGATGAATGTAGCAAGCTCGTGCGAATCGAGGAGGACGGGATTCACATACCCTACGTCTACTTCTATCATCGTCGTGTTGCAGATATTCTCCTTTCTGTTCCGTCAGTTCGGAACGACCTACCGTCCGCACTGATAGCAATAGTAGAGAATGCCAATCTCCATAGTGGCTCTGAACATCAGCTTGTCGCGGAACTACTTGTTGGAAGGCCTGGAACTACTTCACCCGTCTCAGATTTTCTTGATGAAGAAGGAGTCCTTGGTTTATTCTCAACAGCAAGGGTCCGAGGTGCATCACGCCTTCTGCTGCATCACTATGGTTTGCGTCTCAGAGACTTGCACAAGTACAGTGAGGCAGTTGAGGTTCTCAATGAAGCTGCGGACATCCAGGAAGACAGTCTGCGCCCCACTGAGCGCAAGGAAATTGTGTGCACGACCTTGGCTCATGTTAGATGGCTTCAGCTGAAAGAAAAGAACCCCGAATTCAAGGAAGATGACCCGCAGCTCCTGCTTATTCGTGAAGACATAAGAAACTCCCGAATGAAGACTCGGTGGAACCCGCACTCCTATGATATTGAGGCTAAGATTCTCGAAGACCTAGCAAGCAGAGCTGATGCACCTCGGCGACTGGAGCTTCTCGGGGAGGCTCTTGGTCTTCTTCGAGAGGGCCTTACTGTCTGCGGTGGCGCGGAGTTATTTCTTGTCAAAAGGATTCAGACCGTGATGGAAAGCGCTGCTGGCTTCGGTGAGAAGGATGCAGAGGAACTCCTCGAAACTTTCGGCAATGGATATGGCTACTATCTTCTCGATGAGATGCGCAAAGACAGCGACAAGGACCAAGAAGTCTCCCCACTTTTGAGGAAGGCTCTAGATTCGCCCATACCATGTCCTCCAGCGATACGAAAAGCACTGCATATCGAACTCAGGATACACTCGCCCGACTATGCAAAAGCGAGAAAGTATTCGGATAGGTTGGTGGAGTACCAGGCATCAAATCCCAGGAAATTCACGTTGAGATGGATTGACCATCTTCAACGCGTCGCTTGTTTGCTTGGTTCTGGAAATGGGAGGATGATTGCGGAGAGTGTTGCTGAGGTAAGACGGACAGCCCCCAAGAACATACCTCAACCATTTCCCTATCACCTTCGGAGTCATGGTTCAAGAACGGAGTTCGTCGGTTTAGTCCGTGAAGTTACTTCGTCAACTGTTGGCACCATCGGTTCACATAGCGTTCCGGGTCTAAGTGGTGACCTGTTCTTCAATCCAAGCAGGGGTGAATCTCCCGCAACCTTCCGTTCTGGGGACAGAGTACGGTTCAATTTGGCAATAGGCGTCTATGGAATCACCGCATGGGATGTGAAGCTTGACTAGAAATCCAGCTCCATATTTCTAGCACGCTTCTTCTCTCTTGCGGTGTACTTGGAGGGCCTGTTTGAATGCAAGCAAGTCGTGAGTCCTAGACCTCTTCAACCCGATACGAATACGAGGTCAATCGGCGCCTTTTCTGTGGTGTCCCAGATGATGGAATCGGCGCAGTTGTCCCTGCTACATGTAGCCGAAATTGAGATTATCGCCCATTCCTTGACACCGTCCATGGTCATGATTCCAGTCGACAGCGAGGGCAGACCAATGCAGGAGCTGGTGGTTCGCAGCATCCTGCAGGAACTTGACAAGGTGAAGCGGAAGAAAGACTGGAGCATGCCATATCATCGCTAACATCTGACGAGATGGAGGTTGTGAGAGCTACGGCGTCATGATGTCGACCACATCAGCATAACTGAGAGTCACACGCTGACCCAGTGTCATGCCGACATGGACAGGCTCGTTATCGAGCGTGCCTGTGATTCTTCCTTCACGGACTTCTAGCACCTTGACCCACATCCTTTCTCGGCCGCCGAAAACAGCCTTGACCCATCTCGCCTTCTTGAGTTGACCTTCAGTGAACATCGGAGCATGACGCATGTTCCTCTCGTGTCTCTGATGCTTGGACTCTTGCTCCTTCATATCATCGCATCCCCTTCAGCCAATCGAGCTTTCATCAGTGCACGAATCCCAGATTGATTGGAGACCTGCTAAAGGTATCCCAGATGATAGAATCTGCGCAGTTGTCAGCACTGTATTCATCAACGAGACCGCTCAGCCACCTCATAGCTTCCTCCTTCTTATCGAACAGACCCACATCCTCTATGAGGCCTTGATAGACGAGGATAGCCACATACTTGCACATTCGGTGTTCGCCTCAGTTGTCAATCTCCGGTCTGCTATTTCTGGGTTCATGTACATTCTGTGCACAATGTACAGATGGTCACCACCATGGGCAGGATGTTCTTTATCTCGGCCGCCGATTCCCGATTGGTGAGAAGCGATTGCAGAGAGAGCTTGGCCCACCACCGAAGGCAAGTTCAGAGGCCGTATCACGGTCGATGAAATCAAACCGTGGGAAGAACACTTCCCCAGAGGTCATGCTTCGTTTGGCACTTGCGAGGGCAGGAGTAAAAGGATACCGTCTCCATCTGAAGGATGTGCCAGGCAGACCTGACATAGCATTCCCGAAGTCCAAGCTCGCCGTCTTCGTCAACGGATGTTTCTGGCACAGATGCCCCGAGTGCAATCTTCGGATTCCGAAGACCCATAGGGAGTTCTGGAAGAAGAAGTTCGAGTTGAATCAAGAGCGAGACAAGAGAATGGTCGATGAGGCGACATCCGCAGGGTGGCGTGTACTCACTATCTGGGAGCACGAGGTTAAGAAGGATTTGGCTGGATGCGTCATGAGAATCAAGAGAGTTCTTTGAGGCCCTTCAGCGTCTTCTTCCCCTTGTCCGTGATTCTATATATCCTGTTCTTCACTGCCTTCGGTGTGACGCATTCGACAAGCCCCTTTGCAGCGAGTTCCCTCAACGAACGACTGATGTGGGAGAGATGAATGCCTGAAGCGCTGGATATTCCGCTTGGAGTCTTAGGGCCCGCTGCAAGTGCCTCAAGACAGAGCTTTCTAACACGACCTTGAGCGAAAGAAATGAGTTCCCACACACCCCTGAGATATACTGCGCGGTATAATTGCGATTATTACCATTTGATAACCAAAGTGTATCCTAATGACTATGTAAGTGTAACAAAGAGAATCATAACCCTTCATCCTCCTTTGTTCGATGGACTATCGAGAAGTCCTGAAGACCCCCCTTCAGCAAGGCAGGTCAAAGGCCGCGAAGGAGAGAAGGCAGGGACTCATACGCATCCGCTCGACGCTTATCGAAGAGGCCATCCACTGGCAGAACGGAACGATTGTGCTCAAGCAGCTAGGCAACGGTTCCAAGGTATGTTTCGTGAAGCCAGGGAACAAGCTCGAAGAGAAGCTGGGCGAATTCGATATGAGACCGTTCGTAGGCGAGGACAAGGCCCCACCAGCCTTCAACGACTTATGGGTGGAACTCGCCAAAATCCCCCTATATATCGGCCACGAGGATTTCAAGAAAATCCTCGTCTTGGTCTACAGAAACGCTTACTTCCTCGACCACCACCCTGACGAGATAGGGAGGTTGAGATATAATCCCCAAAACGGAGTCGACCGATGCATCCGCGAACTTGAGGACAAGCTTCGCGACGAAACGATGGGTGCCGAGATAGTCCCGATTTATGGATTGAGAGGATTCCTCCATTTCCTTGACCTTCTCGGATGGAACGAGGACGTAAAATATCACCATTCGAAGGAAGGAAGCGCGGTATTCAAAGAGGACAACAGAGAGAAGGGGAGGGAATTTGCGTATGAAGCAGGGCGTTTCAACACCCTGTTGAGCTGCATCAAGGCGCCCTATCTGGGATACGAAGTCGTGAACAACGTCTCTCAGAACGCAACCACCCCTCGAGCAATCGACATGAAAGGTGTTTTCGACGTGATGCAGAGCCTCGTGATAAGCAATGGAGTGTGCCCTGCATCAAGACCTGAGCTGTTGAAATGGTTCGAGGGATACATCGTCGAGAGTCCCGCCTGAGGGATGGTGCGTGTGCTCCCAAGTGACATCGCAGCGAGGATTCTCGAGGCACATCTGGCCAGAACAATGACTCTCGAGGCCGCCGAAGAACTGAGGCTCGAGTTGCAGCTGGACTACACTGGACTGATGGCCAAAGGCGCATACAAGGGATGGAAGAGACCTAAGCACTCGGAGAGGAGGAAGGTCGGTTGCTTTGATTTCAAAATCTTTAGGATTGTCAGTTCTGAACCGGTGCCGATGGTTCACACGCGGGTGATAACTGATGCATGCGCCGTATTGGACAGAAACCTCGTCGAAGAGGTCTTCGCTGGGAAAGACCCGCAAAGCCTCGACCTAACTCAAGAGGAGTCCGTTGTTGCTCAAGAAGTCCAGTTAGCCATGCTCGAGCAGGAGACAAACTGGGGAGACGAACCGTTCCAATCGTGGACTCTCTTCCCACCTTCAAAGAGCAAGAGACCGAGGGACTACATCATGTCCTACTTGCGGAGGTTGTTCGCGGAGCCGGACTTCTTGCCAAGTGTTGATAGGATGCGAGCTGCTTCAGGAACGAGAGGTGTGCTCCCTCCCCCCAAGCCTGGGAAGGAGTGGAATCCCTATCTCGAGCCTGCCACCTCTCGACTGAGACCTTGGTTGGAGGGAGGATTGCTGGAGAGATACCGAAGTGCCGCCAGTTCCTTTCCTGACAACCCCTATCACCAGGAAGCATATAGTTCCAAGACTCATTGAGCCGAACACCATTTCGTAATCAGTCCATGTGCGGCAAGAATCGAGTCATGGTATCCGCCCCTCTTGCTACCTTCGTACATGATTCTGAGTACTTCAGCGGACATGAGACCAGCCACGAGTGTCACAAGGGGCACTTCCACGTTCTTCAGGGATGGCACGACCCTAGAGTCCAGGACAGACGAATACCCGCCCTTATCCTTCATCGAAGGAACAAAAACCATCCTGTTGGCAAAGCCCTTGAACTCCTCCTTACAAAGGTTCAGCAGCATCACGGCATCGAGTGCGTCGAAGAAATCAATAGGCCCGACGAACCCGTGGAGTTCAGGCATGTCAGTCGTGAAAGCCCTTTGGAACAGCGCCACATCTGCCAGCCGCAGTCTCTTCTTTGTGACCAGGGAAAGCATTTCCTGAGAACTTGCATACCCCGTGAACTCGACCCATCCATCCTTGAGGACAGGGACTCCTTTGCCCACGTCGTCGAGGAGACTCCTGAATAGTCTCTTGATGTCCGAACTATCGAGAGGAGCGCTGAGTGCCCGGAGTATCATGGACACGCTGACCTCATCAAGATACACCCGGTGAAAGGTGTCGCCCATACCCTGCTGGAAGCATGTCTTCCATTCGGTTCCCCCGCGGAGCTTCCCACCATCGACTGAGGCATTCTCGAATATCAGTATGGACGAGTCGTTCTCCAGCTTGGACGAGAGTAGCTTCCTCCGGAAGGATTTGTTCTCGCGGGCACGGAACTCCTTGTGGACATCACCGATGTCTTTTGCCTCGCTGACTATCCTCTTTGGTTTCGTGATTATCGGCATGCCATGGTTCTTTGCCAGACGAACCCCGCTCGTCTTGGCTCTTGCGCTGAACCCAGGCTCATTTGTCGGGGGTTTCGAGGTCGCACCATCGAGGATGGCCTTCGCCAACGCATTGGACAGCTGACAAGGCACTGCATTCCCGATTAGCTTGTATCGGTCGTTCAGCTTGTCGGCAATCAGCTGAAAATCGAGAGGGAAACCTTGGATGCAGGCAACCTCTCTTACTGTCGGCTGCCGGTAGACATCCCTGTTCTTACCCTGGTATGAGACCGTTCTTCCAGTCTCGAGCAGTATGGATTCTCTTGATGAGGAGTTCGAGGTCGCCATGATTGTGCGTGCAGGCAGGGTGAGGTCTTCAGGCAGACTCATCTTGCCGTACTGGATGTGTCTCCTCTTGAGGTGTCGCATCTCTTCCCAGTACATGGGGTGGACGGATGTGTCGTAGTCCAAGTCTCTCACGTCAGCCCGCTTGACCCTGTGATTAGGGTAGTTCGGGTCTGCAACCGTGCCATTCTTTCCTGCCGCCTTGATACCTGCCTCGAGTCTCCCGATGACTCCTCCCAGGCTGACATCCCTCTCTTTGCCTACTTTCTGGTCGTCCACAAGATGTATGGGGAAATCACCAGCTATGAAACGTCGGCGATTCTCGGGGGCGCCGTATTCCCAGGCTGTGAAGACCGTGCCAACAGGGATGTTCAGGTACTCGCCCTCCAACCCAAGCTCCCTTTGTCTTCTGTGCGGGATACCGAGTTTCTCGTACGGTATCTTCCATCCAGACTGTCTGGAGCCTTCGCACTCCTTATCCAGCACCGACTCCAAGCGAGGGACGTTCTCCATGAGCCAGTACTTCGGTTTGAAGACGGATACGAACTCCAAGTGCTTCCTCACCAAGAGCATCCCCTCTTCGATGTCTCCATGGCCGCCCTTCTTCGCATATGAGAACTCGGTGCATGGAGGGCTGCCGATGACAACGTCGATTTCGCCGTACTTCTTCACCAACTCTTTCTTGAGGGCGACGATGTCGTCGACCTCGGTCTCGAGGAGGTCCATCCTACGCGTTTCTCCAAGCCCATTGGTGTGATGTGTGTCACAAGCTGGTTTCCAGAAATCGATTCCGAAAACGACATCGAAGCCTGCCTGATGAAAGCCCTCGCTGAAGCCCCCACCCCCGCAAAAGAGGTCCATGACGCGCAGGCCAGACTGTTTTCTGGGCATGTCAGAAGCCCATGGACAATCGTCTTTAACTGCTTTTCTGACTGCCCCTCGAAAATGCTACACGACGCTGCATGTATGCAGAAGGGTTAACTACCATCTCGTCAGATTCACGGATGTGACAATGATTCCTGTCGGAAGTGAAGGAGAGCCGAGACCTGACCTTGTGAGGAAGAGAGTGAACGGTGCTAGTCCCACTCTATTCGCAAAAGATGCACGTAGATGGGAGATACCGTATCACAGATAGTTCTCGAGGTAGGAGTCCATGGATAGGTCAAAGCGTCGGCAGAGGAGGGATTGAACTTGGACGATGAGGATTTCTGGGCGGATTATGTGGTCTCAGAAATGACCGATGGCGAGGTCACAGACATATCGGAGGCGAGGATGGACGACGAGAGGATAGTGAAGGCTCTCGCCAGACTGAAATGCCCGAAGTGCGGTGGCCATGAGTGGGAGTTGTTCAGGCAGACCCTTGGCCCCGAAAGGATGGGCGTCTTCGACGCGGAGACGGGTTCTTTTGACAGGGATGGGGACGAACTGGCAGACCTCTTCATCATGTGCCGGAGCTGCCACCACAGATGGGGATGACGCACAAACAACCCCGCGTACTGTCGTTCACGCGGGAGTCGTGGTTAACCTCGTCTAGAGCGACGATTCGTTCTCCGATGATACGAGCTACGGTCCAGACCGAGGAATGCGGGTTAACCGAGGTTAACGCGCATCAATAGGTTGATTTCGATGGGCAGGTGTGTTCGCCCTTCCTTCCCTATGGATGTTATGATGAAGCTCTCCCGCCGGGATTATGGCCCGGAACTTGTTGGTGACCAGAGATTGTCACCATTGCTACTGGCATGAAATGACCGGATTCTAAGCCACGATTCGTTGCTGACATAAGACGGGACATCCTCACTTCTCCTGGGGAGGTTCGGATTGCATCTTCGCTGAGAATTCCTAATTTGGCAGCTAGTATTGGCATGAATTTGCGGTCAACACTCCTGGGGGCGGAATATTCAAATGCTTCTAGCCCATCGATAGAGCCTTGATGGTGGGCATGAAAATAGGGGAGAGGGTCAAGATAGCGCGGCAGCAGAACGGCCTCTCGCAGAGTCAGCTGGCGAACAGGATGGGTGTTTCGCAGACGACGATATCGAACTGGGAGGCGGGAAGAGTTCCCCTGGCGCAGGAATGGATTTCCAAGCTCGAAGCCATACTCGGACCTGGTCTTTCGAAGCAATCGATGGAGGCCACCATCGGCGGACCGTCTACGGTCGCTTCCTGGCTATCACGGGCGCGTGAGCAGGCTGGCCTCACGCCGGCAGAGCTAGCCAAGAAGGCAGGACTCAGCATCCCGACGATTTACAACATCGAGAGTCGGAGGGCTGAGTTCCCTCGTAACAAGACAATCCGGCTACTTGAGAGGGTACTGGGAACAAGATTTGACCCAGAAGCAGCACGCGAACTTAGAGAGGCCAGCGAAATCGAAGGTCTCGGCGATTTCGAAGACTTCAATCCACATGAGCAAAAAGACTGGCCCGACAAGCCAGGTGTCTATGTATTCTACGATATCAGCGAGCGTCCAGTTTACGTGGGGCAGTCCAAGAGCATGGCCACCCGAATGCGTAGCCACCAAGACCGGTTCTGGTTCAAGAGGCCCATTGTTGAAACCGGTTCATATATACCAATTGAGGACGAGAGACTGCGGAAACAAGTCGAAACGATACTCGTGAAGTTTCTCAAGTCAAATGCGGTTCTAAACCAACAGCAAGTGGAACGGGACTAGTCCGCGAAACGGTATCATACATTGAGGGCTTTTCGTGTCTAGATGGCGAGCCAGACGTCCCCACAGACCCTTTCACATTTTCTTCATGTGACGATTTCCGGCATATAAGGTTCAGCGTGGACATCAGTAAGTTTATCATGTCCTCCTTCTCTTTGACCAGTACTATGTCCCCGAGGAGTCTAGCGCTCGCCTCTGTTTCTGTGTTGGCAGTCCTTGCAATCTCGGGCCTGACATTGTCTAAGGTAATTTCCGATGAGGCGTGGAAATCCCTCCTTGAAATGTCGAGTCTCCTGCTTAGTATCGTCAATGGATTGATACTGCTTTGGATGTTTGCGAGGGACAGACCTAGGCTAGTAGTGAATCCTGTGCACGAAGACTCATACAATTTCCTCAGGTTGTCAGCAAGCGTCGTTGAAGGAGAACAGACTAGGAGATATGGATTCCTAGTATATCTCGGGGTGGCGAATCGTGGCCTCCGTGACGTACAACTGAGCTACTGGCATCTCCATGTCAAGAATCGAGCAGGGCAATGGATTGAACTCAAGCCTCTGACAATACCTCCGCCGGAGATTCCGATTGGAGAGACTGGTGGACGCAAAATCTTTCCAGTTCTTGGAGGAAGGACCGATGTGTTCAGCGGGGAGACAATGATTGCATCCGGAGGCTCAATAGCTGGCTACGCTTACTATGAACTGGAGGTCTGGGGAGGGGAAAACCACGACCCTCATATTGTTGATGGCAGAGTGCCATGCAGGCTTGCCATCGGGAGTGTGTTCGGTGACAAGGTCGAACTACAATTGGACTTCCCACAAATTCCTCTCACCAAAGCGAAGGAGCTTATTGCTGACGTCGATAAGATTGGCCTAGTGGAAGGACGGCGACTCCAACAGTAGAACGACGATTCTCTTTATGGACTGCAGTAGTGGGGTTCGCCCGTCTTTTTGAGGGCAGGGGGTCCCCACTCAAGGATTGCTCGGAAGGCTAACGGGTTGTCATTAGACCCTTTCAATCCCTTCCTTCTCAGGATGCACGAACAGATTAATTGCGTATGTCACCTATTTCAGCAGGTTCATAGGGACGACTATGTTCGAGGATATCATCGTGCCGTTTTCGGAGGAGAGACTCACTAGCCACGTTCAGCGGTATCCCTGTTCCTGTATTCCTTCGGCTATCGAAATCATCTTGAAACAGCTCGGCAAGGTCGACTCGGACTACTATGAACTTCAGGATTATTGGCGTAACAAGTGCGATGGGTCATTTCACGATTTCGAGGGCAAAGTACTATACGGCTTGACTTTCAAACATCTCTTTGGCCGTGAGAGAGGGCCGAACTTCCCGCTCGATGCACTCTTTAGGACAATATCCGATGAGCTTGCTCAACAGCGGTTTGTCGTTGTTTCACTGAGTGCACCAGGAGGGGGGTGGCATATGTTCGTGATTCACAGCCAAATCGGCGCCGAGTTCGTAGCAGCAGCAAAGACAGATTCCGCCAACTGGATTGTGTCTAATGTGAAGAGCCAAGTCAGACAAATGGGCGGAACTGACATCCTGGTCTACACGATTAAACCTTGAAAGGTTTTGGCCCAGAGAGAGGCTCAATTACGTCCCTACACGGTACTATCACGTCTCCTACGGGTAGTACCACGTTTCCAACAGGTTATAGCGCGTCCCCCCGCGGTAACAGCACGTCTCCAGCGCGTTTAGACGTCAGTCGGTCAAGCGCGTTCGAAGCACATGATGCAGCTAGCAGAAAAGCTCTCGTTTGTGAGGTTCTATCGCAGGATGTTTGAAATCTTGGCTTCCGCATTCAAGGGACTGATGTCGAAGCGAAGGTCTAGGTCAGTCATCATTCCAATGCCCGATAGCCATGGCACTTGTTACCTAGACGCATCAGAGTACGTCCGTATCCACGGAGGAATTCTCGTCCACGGTACCATCTTCTCTCTCCGGGAACGTGGCCGCATTGACCACGCTTGGGTCGAGAAGAAGGACGGACGCATTTGGAACCCATCAAGTCGGAGTACTTGCTCTCAAGAACAATGGGCAATCGTTCAGCCGCAGGTCGAGGCAAAATGCACCAAGGACGAATTGACCCGCCTCGTGGTGACCTCGCTTCACACAGGCCCCTGGACACAAGAGGAGAGACAAAAGGCACAGAGGGCACAGAAGAAGCTGGGTTAACCGCATTCCTATCGACAATGCAAGAATTGTTTATTGGAGTCAGAAGCCATTACCCTCTGATGACTAGGAGGAATGAAAGAAGAATCCGTTTGCTCTGTGAGGGGAATCAAGTCCTGCGAATGATGAGTTGGTCGGCCGAGAGCGGGTTGTACCTAAAGCTAATCACAAAGGGTCCGGGTTTGCATCAGCATCTCTTTCCCACTGATGAAGGACTTGGGAGCGTCGTTACGCACGAACGCAGTGGAAAGAAGAGTCTTCATACGCAACGACGAACAATCCCGGAGACTTCAATGATGAAGTTTCTTTCGTACCTTCTGGCCACACCAGAGAACCCTCCTCCGGACTTATCGGGGCTTCCGAAGAAGGAACGCCGAGATGCATTCAAGCGTTGGTTTGATGAAATAAAGCCGAAGGTCTTTCATTCACCATCTACTCGGAAGCTGGAAGTTCTTGGTGGACCTTTGGAGACTCTGATTGATTCTCTTTGGGATGTGAAGGATGAATGTCCGGAAGTCAATCTAATGGACTGTGTTTTAGAGAAAGCTAAGGGAGGAGATGTCGTTGAGAAGAACGCAGTTGAGACAATCTCGGAGAACCGAATGTTTAAACAAGGTCACAGGGTCGGATTAACCAAGGATGGCTCAAGGCTGGTGTTCTTCCTCACTGAGGACTTAGTAATGGAGGTATCGAACGTAGCAGTTGACTCGGTGCTGAAGCTCGCACTGCACGAAATCGGCATCGATGGATTCATTCGAAGTATGCACCGAAAGGGGATTTTGCCAAAATAGGAAACCAACCTCATCGTTAGATAGAGACTGCTTATGACGGGACCTTATCGTCAAGATGAACAACAGGTAATCAGGTCTCCAATCAAGAAGCACTCGAGCATTTCATAGCGTGAGTCCCCGTGAAAGTGGCGATACGGGTTAAGGTGTAGTCAGAACTGTTTGTGCGATTAGGAAATCTACAAATACTTCAGAGAGCAGAGCTTTCGTTTGATGCAGAAAGAGAATGCGAACGATACCGTTACGGGCGCTAGCGTGTGGTGTCCGCTCTGCGAGGAGAAGCATCAGTTGAAGAGAACGGAGAAGGATGTCGCGTTCTTCTCCTGCTCACGTATCGGTAGCGGCACGAACGTGTTCTTCAGGACGGAGTTAGGCAAACAGAAGTTGAGACAGTGGACGAGTCACGCTACGCACGTGCCGTTACGTAACGAGGCTGCAGAGGACAGGACAAGCGTTCCCTCAACGGAAGCCAAGACTCTTGAGGAATACCCTGCAGACGAGGCAGAAGCCCCGCTTAGGCGTCTAGTCAAGGAGTGGAGCATAAGACCCGTTAGAAGACGGGTAAGGCGTCACTAAGACTCGCATTAAGCGGATACGCATTAGACGTGGTGCATCTCGGAGTCAAGACTTTGACGGTTCAGAGTGAAGACTTTGACGGTTAGCTAGTAAAAGTCTTGAGAATGTATTCATTTCTCAGAAGACGGTGAATACGGAGCTTCCTTAGGAATGATGTAATCTTCTACTTAATGGCGAGACGGCCAGCACGAAAGTGTTTGGAGACGTTTAAGAAGAGGGGTTAGATGTGCATTCTTAAGAAGTCGCTCTCACCGTTAAACACGTGCGGATGTGAAACCATTAGAGACGTTTAAGAAGAGCGGGTTAATCGTGTAGTCTTAAGAAGTTGCTCTAACCGTGGTGCTCTCACCGTTAAAGACGGGGTAGAAGTGCATACCATTAGTCAATAGTCTTCAGTTCCTTATAGACGGTTTGTCGAGTTGCTTCAAGGTTGCACTACTCAGTGAAGCCCTGCGTATCTCTCAGTAGATGGGACGTGCTCGAATCAATGAAGCGAGTATACGTATCGATGGGCGCCTTGGTGCGGTGTCTTGACGCCGTCAAGCTGTCTGACGCAAACTGGGACGATTTTTTCTCATATGAGATGCGAACGTGAGGGAATTGCGAAACTATCGTCCGACAAACTCGTGCATCGCATATGAGAGGAAGGAGGGTATCAAATCCTTTTCGTCGGCAAGCCGCTGCGAGCAGTCGTGGTTTGTGCTGTGAAAAGCCCCGTCCTTGACGGATGTCTATATCGGGGTGGCGACGACGAGAATGGCCCAAAGCGTAGCATCGCACGTGCGAGAATGACGCCGATTTCATTGCGCAAGAAGAATCGCACGTGAGAGACTGCATCGCACGTGCGAGATTGGGGGTTAACCGTCACCATTACCTGCACTTTTTACAGACAACACTGCAACTTGCTGCTCACGAATTTCGCATAAGTCTGGATGGATGAAAAAGAATCGCACGTGAGAGAACGTGGCAAGAGTATTTATGCAAAAAAGTGCATACCCTTTCTGGGACTGATTCTCCCGCTGAGAATCGGCCCGGGAGGCGGTAATGACCGCGGTAGAAATGGACGCAGAAAACAAGAATCGGAAACGGTCTGGACGTGGAATCCAGGGAGATACAGACGGACTATCATGCGATGCCAGCTTGGGCACAGTTTGGCGCGGAGATATTCGCGACATCCAATCTGGCCTGACGGACATGGAAGCGATACTGGAGCGGCATCGACTGAGACTGGTGTACAAGCTCCTTTATCCAGGCCGTTTGAGAATAAAGCGTGAGCCAATAGTTGAATCAGATACAGATGCAGAAGGCGAGGTCAATGGGCTGGATTGAACAGACATCGCTTATCGAGCTAGACGAACAGGCGATTCTTCCTTCTCTTATGATTCGGTCGAACCCCCGGAAGCAGAGGGCGCACACCCCTTTAGGGGTGTGCCCTCCCCTCAAGACGGGTCAGGGAGGCGTTTGAGATGGGGTATCTTGAGGACAGGGGTTCCTGGGCAATCGCGCGGTCACCGATGTGCCCTCAGGAGTTCCACGAGATGGGAGCGGTCTTCGAGTTAGGCTCGGTCATCGGCCCCAACATCTACATGGAGTTCGCCTCCGGGCGTGTCTACCTCAAACCTAGGTGTCTTGCCGTAGCTGGCTCGGCTGTCGCCAAGAAGACCACTGGGTTCGTGAACCCGTCCAAGGACATTCTAGGAGAGGTCGCAAGTGGTCTGATGAACCCTCCCTTCGAGCGATGTCCTGACACGAGTACACCTGAGGGCTTTTTCTACACACTGATGGAGATGTGCGGAAAGAGGGAGTGGACCGTCGCCCACTGGATACTCGACGAGTATTCCCGGTACTTCGAGTCTCTTGAGAAGCCATATATGACGGATGCCGTCGAGGCCCTGATTTCCGCATTGGACGGCCAGCCCGAGTCTCGTCGTCTGGCAACTGCCAAGAAGCCATACAACCGCCGCAAATGCCATATGACCATTCTCGCCGCCACCGTCCAGGAGAACATAGAGAGGTGCGTCCAACCATGGCACTTCACCTCAGGGCTAAACCCGCGGTTCTTCATCCGATTCGGCACTCCGAAGAAGTTCTATCCAAGGCCACTCTGGACGCCACAGACCTCGAACAGCGTCTTCGTTGACAGACTCAAGAGGCTCGCCACCGACTACGACGGCAAGGAGACGGAGATGCGCTGGACCCCCGAAGCCCAGAAGCTCTGGGACAGATGGTGCTGCAGCAACTACAACTCCTCTCGTAAGGAAGATTCTGCTGTCCAAGCCATCCATGCGCGGGCTGAAGACAACCTCCTGATGCTCGCCATGGCGCGTACCCTGAGCGAGAGGATGACGTATCTCGGCCCCAAGTGCGACATGGATGCCGATTGCTTTCGCTGGGCGGCGGCACACGTCAGGCCCTATATAGCGGATGCATCCAGGCTCTACGAATGTTGCGGGACGAAGGCGGTCGTGTTGGTGAGGAAGATTCTGTCACGGGCGGGGGGAAAGCTAGAACGTGCGAAACTGATGAAGGCATTCTCCAGTGCGGGAGCTGGTGGGAAACGGGACTTGGACGAGGCAGTGGAAACGCTCATCGAATCCGCTGAAGTGATAGTTCACGGGAAAGAAACCGACGCACGAGGACGTCCAGGCCAGATAGTCGAGCTGGTGGGGAGAAGATGAGCGTTCTTTCTTTATTTCAGGAGCACCCGAAGAAGGAGGAGAAGCGGTGACGACCATGAGAGATGAGAAGTCAGCAAGTTCGCACCTGGTCACGGTCGGGTTCAAAGTGAAGTGGGAGGTCCGCGAGAGACTTCGCAGAATCGCAGTTAACCGCGGTGTAAGCGTTAGTGCCCTCCTAAGGGAGCAGACTACAGGTCTCCTCGAGGGGGGAGCAGGCCGGGAAGAAGCGGAGCACTGTGGGGACGGCGACGAGCGCTATGGAGGCCACTCTGAGTGCGGTAATGGCGCAGGCGACGTTCCTGTACCTCGACATGACTTGCACGACCGTCGAGCGGTGGGTCCTGCTCGTCATCCTCGTGCCCAGGACGCCCACAGTGAACCAGGGCACGATGCCCGAGCAGCAAGAAGTCTGTCCGATTCTTCTGACAAAGTGGACAAAGAGGTGAGCCAGTGAAGGTCGCTCTCTATGCCAGGGTGAGCAAAGCTGACCAGTCGCAGGACCCCGAGAACCAGCTCGTGCGCCTTCGGGAGTACGCGAAGGAACGGGGATGGGACGTCTACCAGGAGTACGTCGACAAAGCATCTGGTGCTGACGCGAAACGTCCTGCTCTCGACAAGATGGTGGCCGATGCGCGGGCGAGAAGGTTCGGCATCATCTTGGTCACCAAGGTGGACCGGCTTGCTAGGTCTCTCAGGAACTTAGAGAACATCATCTCTTCGGTCGAGGAGCGCGGCGTGAAGCTCGAGTGCGTCGACCAACCGTTCTCGACGGGCGGAGCCTCGGGGACGCTAACGAGACAGGTTCTCGGAGCGGTCGCCCAGTTCGAACGCGAGCTGATACGCGACAGGACTAAGGATGGGCTTGCAAAGGCCCGCTCAGCAGGCAGGCGCCTCGGAAGGCCACCGATGAACGTGTCCACGGACGAGATTCTGAAGCTCAAGGGGGAAGGGCTAACCCACAAGCAGGTGGCGATGAGGGTCGGGATGAGCTATCAGGGCGTCAGGAAGAGGCTCAGGTCGGCAGGTGCCACTAAACGGGGTGGTCTTGGGAAATGAGGCCAGGGAAGCGGTCAGGCAAGCTCCTATCGTGGGCTTCCGAATCGGTCGTTTTGTGGACTCTCAAGCCTCGTCATCTACCTGGGAACAATGCGTTGATTGACGTGACGTGCCAGAGGTCGAACGCAAAGAGAATGCTGGAAGACATGGTATGTCCCAAAAGGTTACGTTAGGGACAGTCCATACCCCTCCTGAGGGAAACCATGCGACTCGGCAACGTCGCAATGGTGTTTCTCTCGGTGGAAAACAGAAACGAGGACGGAAACGGAGGGCGAGGTCAATGGGCCGATACCCTCTGAAAACAGCAATCGGGGAATACATGAACGCAACGAAGGACTGCTACTCGCCAATGACGATATCGAACAGGCAGGCTGTCTTGGGACGGATAGATAGAGAATATGCGAAGCTCCGGGAGACCAGTCCCAGTCTATCTGCAGACCCTGCTAGGTGGCGAGAAGATGAGATTGTAGCAATCCTTGTGAGCATACGAGAAAGAGGTCTGAGCCACGCGTCCCAGCTTGCGGAGCTAAGGGTGCTGAAAGGATTGCTCAGATTCCTCGGCAACCCAATCATGGATACCATGAAAGCGAGGATGCCTCACGTGTTCCCAAAGGCGGTATATCAGCGAGGTCAGAGCTTAACAGAAAACCAGCTCGCTGCGGTCCTAAAGTCCGCAGAGAACCTGAAGGGATGGAAGGGGGAATATGCGAAATTCCTCTTTGCCTCCTATGCGTACACGGGTCTCAGGCTGAACGAGCTTGTTATGGCTGAGAGGCAGGACCTGGATGAGAAGAACTGGACAATATGTGTAAGCCATCCAAAAGGCGAAAGGACGTATGGCCAACGGAGAGTTGTACCTATCCCTGAGCCATTGAGGTCGATAGTAGTGAGGTTCCTCAAAGCAAGGGAGTTGGTGCTTGCCGAGCAAGGACTTGTCGAGACCGGACCGTTGGTGTTTCCAGAACGGAAACCGACGAAGCATATGAGCAGATACACCGTCCAGAAGTGGAATAGGGAGTTGCGGGAGAAGTCCGGAATCAAGTTCACGATTCATGGACTCCGACGAACATATGGGCAGACTCTGCTCAACCGAGGAGTCTCAATCGATGCAGTATCCCTCGCATTGGGCCATGCCTCGACAGTTACCACCGAGAGACACTATTGCCGGAAAGACGCCGACCTCGCAAGGCTAGAAATCAACAGGGCCTTCGAGAGGTCGGTCTCAGGACCGAGTGTCAATTCCCCCAAGATTGAACGCAGAGATGAATTGCCTGGCTATGCCTAGTACGCTTTTTCTGCAGAACATGTCCTCGTCCATCAGGTTGGCTCCACATTCAGGGCACTGAAGAGACCGCTTGTACATGGTGCAGTCACAGCTCTCGCCATCGAGCAGT
>Ga0315296_10000649_pt1 | contig 31424 bp, 31 predicted proteins | sample YL17G14_18_MG_FD_203921 | JGI IMG/M metagenome (GOLD analysis project Ga0315296, IMG submission 203921) | Sediment microbial communities from Yellowstone Lake, YNP, Wyoming, USA - YL17G14_18 | ecosystem: Environmental > Aquatic > Freshwater > Lake > Sediment | place: USA: Wyoming | collected... | reverse complement strand
ACCGAATCCCTCGGAATCCTGGTCCCGCATTCGAAGCAGGTGAACGTCGGGACTTCTGGGACAGCGGTCTTTGGGGGCGTAGGATGGGAAGGATTAGAAACGCCCTCGACGACCTGCCTGGTGATCTCGAGTTCCTTCTCCGAGACGCCATCCGTCTGGAGCGCTTCGGACATGTGCTTCAACGCCTTCTCCCCGCGCTTGGGGATCCTCCTGAGATGCTTCACCTCCCGCTTCACCGTGACAACCTGTGGATGGCCCTCCTGCTGCTCGTCTGCTGAGGGATCGAGGGACCACCAGCGTTTCTTCCTTGCGGGAGTATCTGTTCTCATCTGCTCGGACCCCCTACTATCGAGAGGGCTGACTAGCGATGGAATGAAGGGTTGGACTGACCTTAACTATGTCGAAGAGGCAATCAGCCATGATAACCAGGGATGAGAACGTCAAATGACTTCGTGGTAGCGATTGTGGTTTACGAAAGGAAGATGCTCTACTCCATCGGTCGCTTTCTCATGAGGTTCGATGGGATATCGCGAAAACAACTGCTATTGGCAAATGACATTATCATCAAAGCAAAGCGCCTTGGAGTTGACAGGAAGGTATGTAGATACAAATCCTGCGACAGATGCAAAGAGATTGCTGCGTACAACCCGAGAGCAGATTCGCACGTGGTTCATTGATGGTCATACTGTAGAACCCAGCACTCACCAATAGGTTGCGGCGAGCGCTTGGTCCCAGGAATGAGATCATAGGGTTGCCGTCTCGAGAAGTGTCTTCGAGTCACGATCATTCGACGGAATCTTGTCTCGGTCATGAAAGCGTTCGATCCTGTCTCTGATGAGGGGATCAACGTTGATTGGAGGCGGACCAGATGAGCTCTCTTTGGGTTCAGCGGAATTCTCTCTAGGAACGCTGGGAGAAATCTGATCAGTTGAGGCGCAGGGTGTATTGCGGTTCTCAGCTGCCTCAGCGGGTGACGCCCTCGATGCTCATCGTGAGCGGACAACACCCAAACTATGCAGTCAATGGGCAATCGGCAAAGAAGTGTCTTGCTATCCTCGATCGGCTGAGGACCTGGCAGCTCTCTCGTAGCCAATGCGATCCTGTATTCAAACCATAAGTGACGCATTGAGCCCGGTCAATACTAGAAAACCCGGTCCGATTGTGGGTGGAGGAGTATTGCATCTAGCTAGACTCTTTGCTTCTTCATCCCTAATGATTTCAATGAGGGTCCCAAACCGGCTATGATCGACAGCCGAGATGGAAACCTCAAAGTACAACATAGGCTGATTCCCATTGCAGCCTCGAGGGTGGTTCGAGGAGGAGGTGAGAGAATGCTAGCACTCTGGAGCGCAAACCTTGAGAAGGGAAGAGACGCAGAGTACAAGAACTGGGTTTTGAAACACGTTGACGAGTTCAAGGAATTCTATGCGCCCCATGGCTGGAAACTGAAGGGCGTCTACGGTTCTACGGTCGGCCTTGGGCGGTACGATGTCACTTGGGTTTGGGAATTCAGCAAGTTCGGAGACATCGACGCGATCTACAGACTCAGCGATCCCAAGATGGACAGGCTCCAGGATGAGGAGAATGATTTCTACGTTCCTGGGAGCATCAACACAATCATACTCAGAGAACTCCGGGACTGGAATGTCTCGACGCGCGCGAAGCCGAAGAAATCAAAGAGGTAGGTTAGAGCCAAATCGTCGCTTTGAATAAGGAGAGGCCTAAAGACGTCGGAAGGAAGCAATAGAGAACTGAGGAGGTCTCTCCGGCCATTTCACATTCGAACGACGGCGTATCAGCGTGAGCATTTGAGGGACCGGAATCGCCCCGACATTGCACAAGTTCGAACGATCTGCCCGCTTCAATCCGAGGATTGTTGCACCGAGCTGGACTTCTTCATTTATCTTCATGACCTGTAGACCATCTCGTTGTCCGAATAGGCCTCGAAATGATTCCAGAATGCCCCTCTTATGCGGATATTGACCTTGTGTTTCTCCTTCTCCCCAATGGTGAAGGCAACCGTCACCGAATCGACAATACGACTGATGGGTCGCAGGGTTCTGCCATTGAGGATGACTATTGATTTCCCATTGACGATGATTGCAGCTTTCCCTGTTGTCGCGTTGTGACTCATTCGAATCCTTTGCTTTTCCTCTTTGCCGACTGTGAACTTGTGCTCTACCATTTCTCTCCCTGGCCGAATCGCCCGTGATTCCCTATTGGACTTCCCAAGGCGAGGCTCAAGCCCCTTTCTTCGTTCTTTCCTCCGCCGGCGTGACTATCCGTGGAGTCCGAGGAATCATGCTTCCACAGTCTGAACAGAATCTCCTGCCTTCTCGGTTGTCAAATCCGCAATTCGGACATTTCACCAGACCCAATCTTGCCTGGGGTGGCTCATCGAGACTTCCACCGCAATTGCCACAGAACTTCTGGCCTTCAGGATTCTCGGTCCCACAATTTGGACATTTCATTGCCATTTCTCCGCTATCAGTCGTTTTTCCTATGTTTTTCTGCTCGAACTTCCCTTCCGATGCCTGCTGATTCTCTCCTTGACATTTCGGTTCTTGCTTCTTGGTGACTTAAGATATGAGATCATCACACCCCCCTTGCTGTTTATTTGTGCCATTTCTTCTCTATCGTTCTATCCGGCCGGAATGCGGACATCACAGTGTCCGGCTCACCCAACGTCCACAGTACGGGCACACATTTGTCTCCATAGGTAGGCCGCGACCACACGAAGAGCAGGTTCTTCCCGTCGATTTTTGCACTACATCTGGAGCCTTCGCCAGTTCTTTTCCGCAACCGCCGCAGAATCTGTTCCCCTCAGGGTTCTCTGCTCCGCAATTTGGACACTTCACGGCTATTCCTCTACGTGAATCATCTTTCCTTCCTTATGGTCTTTCCTGACCGTGAGGCGCCTTTATCCTTTCCTTTTGTTGAGGAACTCTTCCCACACACTCCTTGTTGGGCTTCTGAGTCCTCCAGCTGGCGTGCCAGTTGCCACTGATCTCCATTGTTGGGCTCTCGCCTGTTCAGATCTAACCTATACCATCGTCAGCGGTTACCGTTATATAGTGTAGTACCAGCACATGGTTGAACGACGAAGCAGATGATGAGTGTTGCACTGGGTCAAATACGTGATTCTTCTCTGTCTTCTACACGGTGGAGATCTCTTGCGCACTTGTTCTTGTGAAAGGAGTGAAAGAATATGGAAAAAGAGTTCAGCGTGAAACTAGCGAACAAGTCGGGAGAGCTGGCGCGGGTGACAGATATCCTGGAGAAGGACGGCGTAAACATACGCTCAATCTCGACAGAGCCTCAAGCCGAGGTCGTAAGACTGGTAACGTCCGACCCCGAGAAGACCCGCAAAAGCCTCAGCCAATCCAACATGCAGTTTTCCGAGAGGAATCTGCTGGTGGCCAAGCTCGAGGACAAGCCCGGGGAGCTCGCCCGAGTCTCGAGAGCGCTCGCCAAGGAAGGCATCAACATCGATGCCGCGTACATGCTCGACAAGGACTCGAAGCATGTGCATGTGGCGCTAGCTGTCAGCGACGAGGACAAGGCACGGAACATCCTGAAGCTTTGATCCTGACTGATACCTAACTAACAAACCCCTTTCCCTTCAGTTTTTGCTGACGATGAGCTGTATTTGGACTCGGAAGTCTAGCTCATTTCTAATCAGGGGACTATTGCACCGGGATGGATTCCTCCATCTCGTAACTTGGCTTCAGACTCAGCACCTGTGAGATGCGCGGGAATCGCCAGATTGGCTACCCTCTGAGCAGTAGCGGCAAGCTCTGCATCATAGTACAATAGATTAATGTACATAGATTGCATTATAGTACATTATGATGAAGACGAACGAAATGCCAGTCGACAGGATCAGAAGGGGGCTCGCAAATCAGAACATGTGGTGGACCACCGGAAAGGTCCCCGGTGCGCTCCTACATCCCTATCGGAGAAGAGACTTCTACCCATTGATGGACAAGCTGCCCGACGAGAGAATCCTAGTGATAGCAGGCCCGAGAAGGGCCGGCAAGACGACAACGATGTTCCAGATGATCGACGAATTGATTTCATCAGGAAAGGCGGAGCCAAAGCGTGTCCTTTATGTGAGCTTCGATTACCCGTATCTCCTGTCCGATCTTGAGCATCCGTTTGAGGACCTCTTGAGGGTGTACACTGAGACTGTTCTCAAGGAGTCCGTCGACAATCTGACCAAGCGCATCTATGTCTTCCTCGACGAAGTCTACTCCCTGCCCGAGTGGGGCAGGATCCTGAAGGGACATTTCGACCGGAAGACGAAAACGAAGATGATCGTTTCAGGCTCGAGTTCTCCCGAGATAATCGCTGAGGCCGCAAGGGCGTTGGTTGGCAGGGTCGAGAAGCACCTGATGCTGCAGATGGAATTTGTCGACGTCGTGTGCCACAACCTCATCAAGGATGCGAACGAGATTAAGGATGCTTCTCTGGGACCTCTGAGAACCGGCTTCGAAGCATTCCTGGACAAGGGCAACCTGAGAAAGCTGTACGGAGCATACAGTGATGCCTTCAACGCCCTCGCGCATCTGGAGGATGAGATACAAGGCCAACTTCTGGAGTACCTGATGAAGGACGGCTACCCGGAGAACCTGGATGTTTCAGATCTCTCCAAGTGCGCGCAGTCGATCGTCACCGCAGTGGATTTCTCAATCTACAAAGATGTCATGCGCGTCTTCAAGAACCGGGAACCGCAGAAGATAGAGAAGCTGATGACCGTGCTCTCGCAGAGCTCGGGGAACGTGGTCGCATCGAACACGCTCGCTGACACCCTCGGTCTGAACTTCAGGACGATCGAGAGATATCTCTCGCATCTGGAGGCTGTGTATCTCGTCTCGGTCTCATACGCCTATTCCGGATCATTGTACAAGAGCTTGCCAAGGGCGAGGAAGATCTATGTGGCTAATGTAGGAGTCAGAAACGCAATCATGGGCCTGATAAACGAGCGCATGGTAGAGAATTCTGTCGAGCTGGGCAGGTGTGCTGAGGCGGTTGCGCATGATCACATCAAGAGGCTTGCTTCTTGCTTGGAGCCGACCAGGGAGCCGCGCACCTACTACTGGAGGGACAGAGCTGGAAACGAGGTCGACATAATCACCGAGTTGAGGGGCGAGCGGGTTCCGTTCGACGTGAGATACAGGGAGACCATCGACAAGAAGGACACGAAGGCTCTGAATGCGTTCCTCGATGAGAATCCTGAATGCAGATGCGGGGTCTTGCTCACGAAGAGGAGATTCGGTGTGGACGGAAGGGTGTTGATGATTCCACTGTGGCTTTTCCTTCTGACGTGCTAGACCAGCACGTTCTTGAGGATGTGGCGTGAGCCTCTTCAAGCGCGCCGCAGCTGTCTCGTGTTCAAACCATAAGTGGATCAGAAGGCCCAGTTACAAGCACGCTTCATGGACATGATAGGATTAAATAGCCGGGGCGGACTAAGTGAGATACAGGAGGCTGCCCAGAGTGTCGAAGACGGTCACGATCGGGGACATCACGGGTCCCGAGGTACAATGGATAGTTGTTGTCGGTGACAAAGTCGTTGCGTCCAGTGACGACGTTCGGAAGATGCTCGAGCTCGCCGAGAAGTATCCTACCGAAGACACTGTTGTGACCAGAGTTCTCTATCCCCAGGCTTCTTTCTACTAGGAGTTGGGGATTGCGAAGCTTGTTGATTTTCGGTTCAACTACAAGAGAATCGTTGCTCTGGATCCTGCAACGAGGACTCCGATTCTCGATTCAAACACGGGGAAGCCAATGGAGGTGTATCACCCGATGATTCCATGCATCATCTCCTCAGAGAAGAAGAGGAGCCCGCAGATTGAGGGTCTTCTCGATTCCGGCTCGGATGGAATAGTCATTCTCAGAGGTCTCGCCGACTATCTGGGGCTCGAGCTGAAGCTAGCTGGTAGACCGATGCGGGTGGCGAACGGCAGAAGCGTCGAGCGCTTCATATCAATGGTTTCTCTGACAATAGGCAGGGGAGGAAGGCACTGCGACCCAATAGAGGTTGAAGTGAGCGTCCCCGCGGAAGGAGATCCGCCCATACTGATAGGACGCGAGTCAATCTTCAGACTGTTCGTTATCACATTCGTAGAGGCTGAGAAGCGCTTCGAAATGAGACCTTATCTCGCGAAGTGAATCCTTGGAGAAGCGTGCAAGGACTAAGTCATTTCAATTCAACAATCGATGGACAAGCTTCGATTGCCGTCGGACTCCGGGCCATAATCCGGGCCCTCGCACACTCTGGTCCCATCGAGTAGATCAATGTCCAGACTGTGATCGGATTCGGTGCGATTAGCGCTATCACTTGGGCAGCACTTTGAAGGACTCGTCGAGGAGTCTCCCGTCCGAAGGCTTCTCGGAACCGTATTGTGCGGCCTCCGCGAAGAAGGACGTCGGATCCAGGCATGATTCTGGCGAGAGTACACCTTTCTTGCGAATGTCCCCTCGGAGGATCTTCAATGCGGCTGCTGCCAAAGGCCCTGAAGTCGTCGTCCAGTCGACGCTGGGCCAGCACTTGTAGCGCGTTCGTCTGCCCTGCTTCGTGCCCACTGCCTCTGCCCACATGACCCATCCCGATTCGAAGCCCTTGGGAGCTGCGAGCGATTCCTTCGGCAGGGTCGCAATGTGCTCGTAGAATGCGATTGCGGCCTCCGACTCATCGAGCTCGCCCCGAGCGATGCAGCGTCCCAGGTCGCACCAAAGCTCGTTGAGCTGCGGCGGGAACATGCTCAACACGACCGACACGGAGCGTATGTCTGGCAAGGCGCGAGGCAGCGTGATGGGATCGGAAATGTCCACCGGGTGCGCGGAAAATTCACCTCCATATGGGGAGGTGACAAGAACCGCGTCTTCGATAGGGTCAACATCGAGCCAACGACCGTCACGGTAGGTGCGGACCTTCCCGGTGACCGACTTCATGACCAATTGCATCGACGCGTCCGTCTTGCTCGATTTCCGATACTGCGCGAGGACGGTCTGGGGATCACCTCCGACCGCGGCGATCACGTTGACAATGCAGAATCTGAGATCTTCCGCCTTGTCAAGCTGGTGCGAAGCATGCAGCAGCATCAGATTGGACAGCCCTTCGACTCCGATGCCCATCAGGGCCGTGACGTCTGCTGCTTTCGCTGCTGCATCCAGAGTGAGAGCCTCCTCCGTCGTCCTTCCGTGGCAGCATATGTCACAGTAGTTCACACCGGCTTTGATGGCTGCGCGAAGAGCTGGAAGCACGACTTTGTACTCAGGCCCGGCCGTATTCACTATGATGTCTGAGTCCGCAGCGAGGGGTGCGAGCACCGTCTCATTCAGAATGTCCACCTGGATGGCGGTGCCCTTGCCTCCGAGTCCAGCAGCGATTCGCTTGGCAGCTTCCAGATTGCGGCCTGCAATCACGATTTCGGATACGAGATCGGAAGCGGCGAGCTTGGGTACAGTGTATTGGCCGACTGTGCCAGCTCCTCCCAAGGCGAATACTTTCGTAGGCATCCCCCAGACGAGAAGTGAATCACCTTTCCTTCTTTAGTATATTCTCCCAGGTTGAACTGTGTGCTTACTAGAATGCCTAGCTCTTTGTCAATCAGAGGATCATTGCACTGAGATTGACTCAATTCTTTGACTTGCATCGCGAACGAAGGGTTCGCTTATTAGTACCTACTCAAATACCGCCAGGCCGGTGTACATCCTATGGCAGTGATAAAGATAGAGAACGTTGTCGCCTCGACATCTCTCGGGACTGAGCTGGATCTTCAGGCGATCGTGCTTGCACTTGAGGGTGCGGAATACGACCCAGAGCAGTTCCCGGGGCTGATCTACCGGCTCAAAGAACCGAAGACGGCGACTCTGCTCTTCAGGAGTGGAAAGGCTGTATGCACCGGCGGCAAGAGCCTTGAACAGGTAGAGACCGCTATCAGCAAGGTGGTCAAGAAGATCGAGGCTGCGGGCATTGTGATCAAAACCACGCCCAAGATAGAGGTGCAGAACATCGTCGCCTCAAGCGACCTCGGGGCGAAGATCAATCTCAACTCAATAGCCATCAGCCTTGGTCTTGAGAGGGTCGAATACGAACCTGAGCAATTCCCTGGACTCGTGTACCGCCTCGACTCGCCGAAGGTGGTCTTGCTTCTGTTCGGCAGCGGGAAGCTGGTGTGCACTGGCGCCCGAAAGCCCGAGGATGTCGAGATTGCCGTCGACAGGATTACACAAGAGCTTAGGGCCGCTGGCCTGCTTGCATGAACTGAGAGAGCGGGCCCGTACAGGTCCCCCTTCCGGACGACGAAGCTCACGTGGACCTCCGACCAGATTGAAGTACTAGTTCTTCGGTTCGCCCCCTGATGCCTGAGCGGAACGAGAGAATTCCCAATGCTGCCAACCATAGGGTCTCCTTTAGACGATACGAACCAGGGGACATTCCCTCATGCGCCCGCCTCGCCGAGGACGCTTGGCCTGCTAGGCCAGCACTCGCGACCGAAGAGGTCGGGTCATCTGGGATGGAAGGCTACATGGAGTACTCCCGGAGAGTCGCAAACTGGACCGACATCGCATACACCTCCGATGGCATCGTTGGATTCCTGTTTGGCAGGATTGACAGCCTGCCCGAAAAGGTGCCATCGAGGAAGTCTCCGTTCGGCGAGCCGTCGACGATCATCAGGTCGTTCTTTGCGAGGGGGCGCATCACCCCGACGCTCTTGGGATTCCTCTGGAGCCTCATGCTCACGGAGCTGAAGGTCAAGCTCAACACCCCGAAATCAGACGCATCTATAGAGATGTTCATCGTCGATTCGATGTACAGGGGGAAAGGGGTCGGAAGTGAGCTTCTTGACAGATTCCTAAGGGCAGCGAGGGACGCTGGCTCCGCGCTCGTGACGGTGTACACCGACGACAGGATGAGCAACTGGGGGTTCTATGAGAAGCGAGGGTTCAGGAGGGTGGGGACCTTCTACGACAACATCACGTCCCACTACTCGGGCTCGGACGCTAGAGGGATCATTTTCGCCCTGGACCTGAAGGAAGAAAAGACCATAAGAGATGAAAGATGATTCGACTTCGAAATCAATGGCAGGCTCGAGCTACATCCGGAGAGCACTGTTGGCCCTTGTCTCCTTGCCGCTTCTGTCTGCTAGTGCAGGAGCCTGGAGCAACGGTGGGTACTCCGCAGACCAGGCCAACCCCGATTATGGGACGCATGACTGGATAGCGGAAGCTGCCCTTGCCCTGCAAACTAAGGACGTCACATTCCTCAGGACAACTTGTCACACAGAGTTTCTCCTTGGAACCGAGGCGCCCGACAACCCAGAGTACATAGGAGACACGACGAAGCACCATGTCTACTTCTACGCGTCACACCAGCTCCAAGACGATGCCTGCGCAGTGAGAGCCGCTCAAATCTACAATATCGCCCTCGGATACTTGCTCGCGGGCAACAATCACAGCGCTGCCTTCGACATCGGGGTCTTAGCTCACTATGTCTCAGACCCGGGAGTATTCGGGCACACGATGGGTGCCTACACTGACTGGGGAAGCGAGGTGCACCATTCCGACTACGAGAACGAGTTCGAGTCGATGCTTGGCTCATTGTCCCCGCCAACAGGACAATCACTTGGAGATTCCGACGCATACAACGCAACCTTGGATCTCGGCGAGAGCATCACCTTCGGACAAGGCGCGATCCAGTCGAACATCTGGATGGACTCGAACTACAACTGGGCCGATGGAACGTTCGTGGCGAGCGCGATGGCTTCTCTCCACGAATCCGTCGCAGCAGTCGCAGCTGTCATCAACCATCTGATGGCAGAGGCCTCTTCTTCGTCGCCCCCACCACCACCTCCGCCACCTCCACCGCCACCGCCACCGGAGGTGCCTCTACCTCCGCTCTCCCTGACCGCCTCAGTCGAAGGGTCGCACGTCGTTCTCACGTGGTCCCCACCTCCGAGCGACGGGGGTGCTATCCTGACAGACTACATGATATTCCGCGGGACCGACCCGAGTAACCCCTCATATCTGACCATTGTTTCGAGCAGCACCCACAGTTGGGTCGATGAATCCTCTGAGCGCGGCAAGACCTACTACTACTGGGTGGCTGCTGAGAATTCCGTTGGCTTGAGCGATTTGTCACAAGTGACCTCTGCAACTGTTCCGAAAAAGAATGCCTCATTGACTTTGCCGATAGCGCTGTCAGCAGTCTCGATAGCCATAGCGTCGGGAGGGGTCTTGCTGTGGCGCAGAAGGTCTCGGGGAGCACCACTGTCCTGAGGTCTCCACCAACATCCTCACGACCGAGATGAGATAGAAAGGAAGGAGTCTGGCTCGGTGCAACAATCCTCTGATTGAAGACGGACTAGACATCTCGATTCGCACACTGCTCGTTGTCAGCAAAGGTCTTAGGGATGGTACTCCGATTGGGCACGGGGGAGTGGCGATGAAGTGCCCGGCATGTGGCAAGGAGAACCCAAAGGGACAGAACTTCTGTGTCGATTGTGGTGGTGTGATTCCCAAGCTCGATCGTTTCAGATGGGAGAAGGCCTCGTCCAAGCAGTATGTGTTCAGCTCGGAGGGAAGGATCAGCAACTTCCTGTTCACGGTCGGTCAGAACGAGAAACACACGATCGCCGTGCGATACAACACGAAGAACAGCAAGTTCACGGTTTTCGTGGACAGCACGGACAAGCCCCACAATCTCAAAAAGATCGGCCCCAAGTCCGTCAGTCTCGACATTGGGAAGGAAGAACAACACAAGCTGACCCTCGCAATAAGCGGATTCTGGACCCAGCGTCTTGAGGCGACCGTTGACGGGGTGCTTGTCTACAGATCATGAGACGAGACAAAGAAGTCTGAGCCTTGATTCGGAAAAGGTGAAAGGGGAGGAAAGGCATTCGCGTCCTGAAGTGCCGACACTTCGCGGCTGGCCGTGAAGCAGGAGACTGAATGAATGAGATCGGACGAGAACCTGAGCCTCTGGAAGAATGACAGCCTGCCCAGAAATCCATCACTCATGAACGACATCAAAGTCGATGTCGCCGTGATAGGTGCCGGATACACCGGACTATCGTCAGCGTATCATATCAAGAGACTCCTCCCTGACAAAGAAGTCATCGTACTGGAAGCAGAAGGCGCCGGACACGGAGCATCGGGCAGGAACGGGGGTATGTGCCTCAACCAGCCAAGCATCGACTACATGTCCATGGTCCATCCCAAAAGTCACAGGCTCACCTATGACGCCACTGCTCAGTGCATCAGAGAAATCGCGGAACTGATGAAGGCCCAGGGCTTCGGATCCGACATCAGATTCAGTGGGTCGCTCTTGACCAATCTCGACAAGAAGGGGGTCGAGAAATCCAGGGATTACGCAGGGAAGGCAACATCGATGGGGATCCCGATAGAGTATTGGGATAGAGACCGGATCGTGCGGGAGATTGGCACCACTGTATATGCTGGGGGTTTGTATGATCCAAACGCCGCCGAAGTGAACCCAATGAAGATGGTGCAAGCCCTGAAGAAGGCGGTTGAGGGCCTAGGAGTTGTTGTCTACGAGAACAGCCCGGTGCTACAGATCGATGAGGGCAAACCTGTGCGTTTGCTCGTGAGGGGAGCTGATGGAGAGCGTCATACCGTGGCTGCTGATGTTGTAGTCCTTGGCACTGATGGGTACACCACGAAGCTGGGCTTCTTCAAGAATAGAGTCATCGTATCGCACACCGAGATGGCGGCGACCAAAGAACTCGAAGGAGACATCTTCTCGGAACTAGGCTGGAGCGGCAGGATTCCCTTTCACGACGATCATGTTTACCTGTATCATTTGGGTACAACAGAGGACAACAGAATCACCATCGGCGCAGGGAACGCGGAGTACTTCTTCAACGACAGTCTCACCTACAGAAAGAATCTGAACAAGAGAAGAAGAGCCCTGCGGAAGGAGCTGGTCAGGATCTATCCTGCATTGAAGGACGTCGAGTTCGAGTATGTATGGAGCGGAGTGATGACATTCTCTCTCGATATGTCCCAGTCCGTAGGAGTGACGGGCAGGAACGGGAACATCTACTACGGCATTGGATATGCTGGACACGGGGTTTCCCTCGCTTTTCTATTCGGCAAAGTGATTGCTGACATCTATGCGGGCAGAGACAACGAATGGAAGCGGATGCCATTCTACCAGAACAATCTCCCTCCATATCTTCCGCCGGAACCCCTGAGGTATCTAGCGGTCAAGAGTTACATGGGTTATCTGAGATTACTGGACATCACCAGGGGCAAGTAGATCCGCCCTCGGTGCGAAAACCCCGTAGTCTACGAAGGGCCAGTCATTCGAGTTCACACAGAGCTCGCCTCGTTCTCCTGAGCCAACAAGTACGCTCCAAATCCTATCGCCCAGAACATCGCAGGGTAGAAGATCATTCGTTCCATCCCGCCTGCCTCAAGACCCAGGTAGATGTCGCCAGCGAAGAGGACCAACGCCGAGAGGCCAATCAGGCCGAGAAGGACGAACAGATACGACAGAGGAGGACGAACCATCTTGGAGGACCAGATCACTGCCAAGTTCCCGAATAGGAAGGCCATGAGGGCAAACACCGCATGCGCCACGGGAATGTCATTCCCATTGAAGACCCCGACGCCAATGGCTCCGGTTCCAGAAAGCGCGAGCATCAGCCAGATCAATGATTTCCCGGACCTCTGCCGCAACAGAGCCGCGGTCACCAGAGCCATCAATCCAAAAAGGATGACGGCGGCAGTGAAGATCCAACGTGAGGGCGTCGGGCCGACCCCCAGATCGCTGATGTAGTTCTGAGATGTGCTATATCCAGAGTACAGGAACTCAGCCAGATGGACCATGAACAGCATCTCCAGGCCTCCGACAAGAAGCCAGAGACCGGGGGACCGCGGATTGACCATGAACCGAATACGTCGGCGACACATAATGATGATTCCCACGCTGGCAAGAGACCAAGGGGAAAGAGAGGAGTCGAGCTCGGGGCAACAATCATCTTGTTGACAGCTGGCCGGATGCCCGAGTCCGCGCATGGCCCTGTCTGAACGAAGGACAATAGAAGAAAGAAAAGGTTTTGTCCCGAGTCTGGCCAGCAGGCTAAATCTGTCCCAATATGGCAGCAGCCTCCGAATACGCCGACCCGGCCTCGACCGCGGCCGAGGAGATGCTTCCGTAGATGGCATCGCGCTTCTCGACGAGGCTATCTAACACCATGGTGGTCGACATCGGGCTCCCGTCCCAAGTGCCTTCAAGGACCATGTACTCGACATGGACCTGCGTTATCGTCGGGAGATGTCCGTCCGCCCAGAGCGGGTTCTCAGTGAAGACGATCTCGTCCAGCACATGCTGATACGCCTCCTCGCCGACGTACTGGCCCCATTCCATCGTCGTCACACCGACTAGGTCCTTCGCGGCGGCTGACACCTTGCCAGCCCTAAGGTCCGCGATGGCCTTGTTCATCCAATACAGGTCGTTCGCGTAGGTGTCGAACAGCCACAGCCCGGTCCAGCCAGGAATGACAGAGCAGTCCCAGTCGAACATGTGCGGCAGCAACGCCACCTCAGAACGCATCAGGATCTTGTTGATCCGGCCAGCTTCGGCTGCGCTCAGGGATTTGCTCTCGAGGACAGGCTTGATCTCGTACAGGGCCGCTTGATAGGCGTCAAGACCTTGCGTGAGAGGCTCTATGTTCGCATTCCCTGCGTCCAACGCAGTCGGGTCGTTCATCAGGAGGTTGTCGATTCCCTCGTATGCGACCTTGAGGTTCTCGGTCAGCGTGTACGGCAGCACTTTGGACTGCGATATCCCAAGCATGCACAGGCCGTTGAACACCATGTTGGTCCAGAGATGCTCAGGGTCGATCTTGTCCATAGTGTCCGCGCTCGTATGGTACAGTGCGTCATAGGTCGGCCCCCACCAGGCTATCTGCATGACGGGTACGCCCGTCGTGTAGAACGGCCAGTCGTCGTAGGACGACGGAGGCCAGTAGACGTAGGTGGGCGCAGTCGCCATGAGACCTGAGTACCGAGCCACCCTCTTGATGAAGTTCGTGAGGTCAGGCGTGGTCTCGACGAACACGACAGCGTCCCTGACGCCTATGACGTCCATGTTGAGCATCGCGGCGATCTTCCCGGGCCTCTCGGGGTGAAGGGCAGGGCCTCCGTCCCAGCTACCGACTATGTGAGAGTACGATCCGAGGCACCAGTCATACCATGTGTCCGGCGGCCCGCCCAACTCCTCGGAGTCGAACGCCACGAACACCAGCGTTCTGTCGGGCTTTATCCCGGCACTGGCCACGGCCTCCGCGATGGCCAGCAACGAGCCGATGCCCGCGTCGTCATCGCATGCCGACATGAACCAGTGATCGAAGTGCGCGGTGAGATAGACCATCTCTTCTGGATAGACCTCTCCCGGAATCACTCCGATGACGTTGTGTGCCATGGGCTGGTGGCCGACCATGTTGTTGACCACGAGCTTGACCATGACTTGCTTGCCAGCTGACAGCATGCCCTGGATGTAGTTCGAGTCCACCTCGCTTATGTATACGGCCGGTATCGACACTCCGATAACGTCCGTCTTCAGTTCTGTGTCATCGATTATCGGGTAGTCTATCAAGGCTCCGACCGCGCCTCTTGCCTTTGCCTCAGCGAGAGCTGGCAAGGCGTAGAACATCGGGTCCTTGCGGTGGAACAGCACGATCCTACCAGAGACATCGTTCCTCTCGAAGTCGTCCCATCTCGCGAGGTTGATGTACACCACCGGTGCCGTGATCCCACCTGGGCCTGTCCCCGCATCCTTGTATGCCTGATGGCACCTGATTGACTTGGTCTCTGGGCTCACAATCGCAACGGAACTGCCGAGATCCTCCCAGCCATATATCTCGAAGTCCTCGATGTAGTTCCCGTCCTTCGCTCCAGGCTCGAGTCCCATCAAGCGCATCTGCCCGGCAATCCACTCGGCGGCGGCTGCGGAACTCTCCGTTCCAGCAACTACCTCGCCCCCGTAAGCCATGTGCTCGGTGACCTGCCACGCGTATTCATCGCTCAGTGCTTCCAGAAACTTCTGCTCCCACATGGGTGGCGGAGGCGCCGGTCTCTTGCCCACGCTGCCAAAGCTCGCGACAGCGAAGGCAGAGAGCAAGAAGACCGAGGCCAGCAGAACTGCTCCTGTGATTCTCCCATATGACCTGCTCATCGTCTCCTCCCTTTCTGCATCTGACCTTTGACAGGCTAGACGAGAGAGTGAATCTGTCAGCCCGGTTAAAATTGTTGTTCAACACGACCTTACGAAAGACAAGCAGGTCCCCCACGGTCCGCTGATCCTCCAAGGTATGGGAGGAACGGAGTCCAGCTCGGCTCAGACTCCCGATTGGGGCACATCTGAACTTCCCGGTAGCAGCACGGATCCCCGCGCTCGCGCTCAGCCTCAGCTAAGCAGCGAACCCGTCAGATGTGGCGCTGTGAGAGTGACGATCAGAACGACGACCCACACCCTCCCCTTGAGCATGTTGTAGTCCTCCAACAGCGTGCCCCACGACCTCTTCATCACGAAATGCCCGAACCCGAACTCGAAGATAACCTTGAGAGAGAGCCAGATAAGGCCGACGAACCATAGGTCGCTCACGGAGTACCCCACGGAGGTCAAATGAAAGAAGAGATACGAGATCAGAAGGATGACCGCGGATAGCGTGATGCAGCTGACCACATGACCCAAATTCTGGCCGATGCGCGGGATCAGAACGAACTGGCGGAAGGACCCGTTGAGGATGGCACAAATGACAAGCAATCCCCAGAGGCCGAGAGCCCACAGGAGTAAGACGGTCTCCATCGTCTCACCTCGGGCTAAGGAAGTCTTTCCTCGTCAGAAACAGGTATCCTAGGATGATGCATGCTGGGATGACACCCGCCGCCGCGGAGGACTGCACCATCGCGAACGCCCAGACGTCGAACGCGATCGTGTAGGCGCTCACCGCGATCGTCCCCCAGAAACCCCAAAGCTTCTTCAGGTACACGCCCGGGAGCATCAAGAGCCCGAAAGCACCTATCGCGAGGAAGCTGAAGCTCACGACGTTCTCCACGAGCTGGGACTGCTCCTCCTCGAACGCCTTATTCCCCGTGGCTCCGGCGTAGAAGATCGCCACCCTTCCGATGTAGTACAGAGCTGCGAAGCCAACGACCAGCAACAGAAAAATCCTTCTACGCTGCATGAATCCTCGAACACGGCAGATGCTACTACTACCTTTCCCCGTTTTCTGCGTTGTCCCCCGCGACGCTCGGCTGATGAACACCCTCAAAATCCTCAGAACAAGTCCGGAAATGGAACGCAGAATCATTCCTTGCGTCGAAGAAACAGTTTTAAGAACTCAACGCGCGCATTACACGCACTCATGCGAATGATACCGAAGAAGCTCTTCTTCACGAAAGGCGTGGGGAAGCATAAGTACCAGCTGCAGTCGTTTGAGCTCGCGTTGCGCGATGCCGGGATCGAGAAGTTCAACCTGGTATCCGTCTCCAGCATTCTGCCAGCCGGTTGTCAGATCCTCTCGCGCGAGGACGGCCTGAAGGAACTCAGGCCCGGCCAGATAGTGTTCGTCGTGATGGCGAGGAACGCGACGAATGAGCCCAACAGGATGGTCGCGTCGTCCATCGGATGCGCGGTCCCCGCCGACGGAAGCCATTACGGCTACCTGTCCGAGCACCACACCTTCGGAGAGAACGCGGACACGGCGGGTCACCACTCCGAGGACCTTGCCGCCACGATGTTGGCGACCACGCTCGGGATCGAGTTCGACTCCGAGAAGGACTGGGACGAGCGCGAGGACATCTACAAGATGAGCGGGAAGATCGTCAAGTCCCTGAACATGACCAAGACGGCCGAGGGCGACAAGAACGGTCTGTGGACGACCGTGGTTGCCGCAGCGGTGTTCGTTACGGACTCTAACTCAGATGAGGTGACGCCCTCCAACGCGAAGCAGTGATATCCTGGCATAGCGATTGCGCTCCTACTTGTGATGGGGATCAGAACATGTCTCGAACAGGCAAGGGAATGAGGAAGCTTGGAGAATACCACGACGGCACTAGCGATGGTCTCGAACCTCTTGAGCCGCTCGATCTCGGGAAGTGCAAGACCGTCTCCGACCTCGTGAAAGGGATGAGCAGGTGCAGTTTCGGCGCGAGGACCGTCGGCGAGGCAGCCGACGTGATCGAGGCGATGGTGGAGGACAAGGACTGTCTCAAGGTCCTCACACTGTCGGGCGCGATGACCCCGGCGAAGATGGGCCTCGTCATCTGCGACATGATCGACCTCGGGATGACGGACGCGATCGTATCGACCGGGGCGATCATGGCTCACGGGATGGTCGAGTCCACGGGCAGAGCGCACTTCAAGCACAACGAGTTCATGAAAGACGACCAGCTCTACAAGATGGGATACAACAGGATCTACGACACGATAGAGCTGGAGCGCAGCCTGGATGACATGGAGCTGATCTTCCGGAAGGTCATCGAGGGGGTCGGGGGCAAGGGGTCGCTCGGAAGCTACGAGCTCAACTGGCTCATCGGAGAGTATCTGGCGAAGAACACTACGGAGGACCAGCGAGGGATACTGAAGTCCGCGTATCTGAAGAAAGTGCCCGTCTATGTTCCGGCGTTTACCGACTCCGAGCTCGGCCTCGACTTCGGGATATACCTCAGACGGATGAGGCTCGCGAAGAAGGACTCCGTCCGCTACGACGCGTTCGCTGACCTGGAGGACTACACGGCGCGCGTGCTGGATTCCAAGAAGCTCGGGATCCTGACCATCGGCGGAGGAGTTCCGCGCAACTGGGCCCAGCAGGTGGGCCCGTACCTCGACATAATAGACAAGCGCATCGGCGTCGGAGGAGGATTCAAGAGGTTCGACTACGCGGTCAGGATCTGCCCAGAACCCGTGCACTGGGGCGGCCTGTCCGGATGCACCTACTCTGAGGGGGTCTCGTGGGGAAAGATACGGCCGAGGGCAGAGGGCGGAAGATTCGTAGAGGTAATGGCAGACGCTACGATCGCGTGGCCGATCATAATCAAGGCAGTGATGGAGAGACTGGAGGAGAAGGCGCGCGGGCGCTAGAGAAGCTAGAGGGGCGACGGATAATTCATCCTCGCGAGGACTTGCGTGGTCTATGAGTACAGCCTGTTCGGCCTTGGGTTTATTATTCGTTGGTGCTCTCACTCGTCGAAGGTGTCAGGAATGAGTGGAGGAGAGATACCAAGTGAGGCGAGAGAGGTCTTCGGAACGCCCGGCTTCGCGTGGAGGGTGGGCCTGTCGATCTTCGTCGTGTTCGGATGGCTCGCTTTTCTTCTGATCTGGCTGTTCTTCTACGCCGGGGATTACGACGTGTTCCAGAACATAACGATATTCCTGGTGTCAGTAATCGTGGGAATCGGAATACTCGCGGGGGCGTGGGCCACCTGGGGCATCAGATACGCTTCGAAGTTCGGAGACGGCGGTGGCGAATGGACGAGGCATCGCGGAACTTGGATACTGAGCACCGCGGCCGGCTTTGGATGGCTCATATTCCTGATCATATGGCTGTTCTTCTACGCTGGAGACTACAACGGGTATCAGAACCTCGCGATAGTGATCACATCGCTCTTAATTCTAGGGGCCGTCACGAGCAGCACATGGATCGTGAGATGGCTCAGGGTGATGAGGAAAAGGACCTGAGAGAGGCCTACAGGCGACTCGAAGGATTCCATTACTTCGATTTCGCCCTGTCCAGAAGCGTCTTGAGGTTCCTGGGGAAGATGCCAATGTCAAGCCCGGCCCTCTTGAGCTTCGTGGCCATGACGGCCGCCTTCTTGCCCGAGTATTTGCCCTTGAGCAGATATTCGGTCTCCTCCTCGCTGAACGACGGCCCCGTCTCGAACTTGCCCATGAACTCCCTGTCGTAGGGACAGACCCTCTGGCATGTCATGCACCCGACGATCGCGTTATGCCACTCGGGCCTGACCCAAGAAGGGAACGCGTGATCGCTCGTCCTCTCGTTCATGCAGGAGATGCACCGTTCCGCCCTGATCAGGAACCTGTCCTCGGAGATCGCCTTCGTCGGGCACGCGGATATGCAGGCCCCGCACTTCGCGCACTTCGGCAAGGTTCTCATCTTCCCCCAGTGCACATCAGGGGCCTCGTGATCAGAATAGAACGCGGTCAACCTGTGAAAGCTTCCGAACCCCGGGACGTAGGTGATGTTGTTCCTGCCGTACATCGCGAGCCCGCTCCTGACCGCCAATAGCTTCAGCGGTGGGTATGCATTGACCAGTTTGAGCGAATTGCCCCCTTGCCCGCTCCTGAGGATGCTCCTCAGCGTCCGATTGACACGGGCGCCGGTGCCGTAGGTCGGAGGCACCACGAATTCGAAAACCTGGCCCCCGAGATGGAAGGTCACTCTGCGCTGCGGAGCTGGAGTAGCGACGATGAAAACGGATTTCGGTCTGGGCATCGTCTTTGGGGGTTTCGCGTCCAGATACGTGGGCATCCACTCATTGTAGAACCCTTTGTCGAGCATTCCGTCTCTGAAGAACGCCCTTATCGTTTCTTTTGCCTCATCGACGCGACGGTAGGGGAATATCACCCCACGATAACCGCTCCTCTCCAATAGGCCCAGAATATCTTCGGGATCCATCGAGCTCACTTGATACGGTGAATGAAGCTTCATGATGATAATAGAACAGCTGCCCTAGGGCGGCTGTACCTATTCTAGCGTCTCCGCCGTCTCCTAGCAAAGAGGTTTATCGTCGACTGATGATTGCTAGATGCGGGAGGGATACCAACGCCAGTAGTGATCGTGAACATGTGGGCCGGAAGAGACGACGGCGCGAAGCGGAGGATAGCGGACGGGATAACGAAGGTGTTCGAGAAGGAGAACGTGCCTCGCGACGCAGTGACCGTGATAATGTACGATGTCGCCAAGAACAACTGGGCGGAAGCTGGGAAGCTATGCTCTGATTGAAATCAAAAGAAAGACGAGAAGAATCATGATAGAGGCTCAATTCTGGGCGACGAAAGCCCGGATTGACAGCAAGGACCACAAAACCGATCGACCGACGTGAGACCAGGGTCCTGATTCCGCATATTCAGTTGTCAATTGTTCCAACAAAGTGACAAATACGCCACATGGCATTCACCCGAACGAGGAAGGGGGGAGACAGCCTCATGATTCAGAGAACGCCATTGGCTATTCTGGCTTTGGGCATGATCTTTGTACTAGTCATCCCGCTGTCTAGCGGGAACGTTGCGTCTGCCAAGCAGGACAACACGAAGGTTGCATACAACCTGTACTTCGGCGACCTGCACACCCATACCGGGTACTCCGACGCCTACGAAGATAGCACCCCATGGGAAGCCTACAAGGCGGCTATTGATGCGGGAGCGGACTTCATGGCCGTTACAGACCACATAGCGATATGGCATGGTTATGAAGCCTGGATCGCCTCCCCAGAAGAGTGGAATGACATCCTGGCAGCGGCGGATTTCTACACCTCCAAGAAGTTCGTGGCGATGGCGGGCTATGAGACGTGGCTGCTCGGAAACTTGGGAGAGATTAATGTGTACAACACGCGGGAGCCTCCTAATTATCAGCTAGGAAACCGACCGGACCGGCTGCCCAATCTCTATGACTGGATCGTGCAACAGCCCGGCGCAATCGGCCAATTCAACCATCCGCTCTATGTCAGCGATAACTTCATGGACTACAACTTCTACACCGAGACCAGGGACACTGGCATGGGCATCATCGAGGTGTACAACGATGAGGTCACCGAGGAAAGCTACATCATGGCTTTGGATGCTGGCTGGCACTTAATGCCCTCCGCCAACTCGGACACTCACTATTCCGACTGGATCTCTGGCTCCGAGATAAGGACAGTGCTGCTAGCACCCAGTCTTACCCCTCAGAACCTGTACGCCGCCATGAGCGCCGGGATGGGGTACGCGACGCTCGACAAGAACCTGCGGATATCGTACACGTTGAACGGTGAGGTCATGGGCTCTACCCTAGCTTCACCGGCTTCTGCCTACAAAGCCCGGATCCACATAGAAGACCCTGACGGGGTGGCGACTGACGAAATCACGCTGGTGGAGATCGTATCCGATGGTGGCATCGTCGCGGCAAGCGTTCCCACCCATGGCACCTCCGTGGACCTGACGGTCTCGCTCTCAGGAACAGCCAACTACTACTACGTTCGAGTCACAACTGCTTCGAGCTTGGACGGCGGGCCCGGTGTCACGGCTTGGACGGCTCCCGTGTGGACAGGTCCTTGAATCCGACTTGGTGAAGGGACTAGCCTTCATACAGCTAGAGGAGACGCTGCACACGAAAAGACTCAGCTCGCCGATCCGTAGGGAGACACCTTGATGCTTGTACGAGGTTATTCGGTGTTCGATCGGAGGATCTTGGTATGGAAGAGCAGAAGGATTGGACGCCTCTGTTGATGGTCATCGCGGCCGCGTGGCTAGCAGGAACGAGCTATAGTTTGATGGTCTACGGATGGGGAGGCCAGTTCGGGTCCGACTCTGTCGCGAAACTCGGAATCCTTGTGAGCATGTTGACAATCGTCTCACTCGTGGTGTCAGTGTTGTTTGTCGTGTACGGGAACGTGAACAAGGCGAAACCAGTGTTCCTGTTGGGAGTCGTTTTGCTGATTATCGGTATTAATGCTGAAGGCGTTCGACCTGATAACAGACTAGGTTCGTCGAGCGGCGGACCAGAGTTGACAAAAGCGAAGGACGAAATCCCGCGCCAACCGATCCTCTAGCGCGATCCACTTCTCTTCCTGAAATCCATCGTGTGCTCCGGCAGCTTTCCGAACGGCTTGAAGCCGACCTTCTCATACATTCCTACACCCTCGACCGTCGACAGGACGACAACGAGCTTGAACCCCATTCTGCGCGCCTCGGAGAGAGCGGCTTTCGCGGTCGCTCCTCCGACGCCTTTGCCCCTGCCTGGATGAATCGTCCCCACGGCCTGTAGTCCGGCGATATCTTCGCTCCAGAACAACATCGATGCGCTCACAGGAGCCCCGTCGAGGATTCCGAGGAACATCTTTCTCGGAAGGGACAGACGCTTCTCTCTTTCGAGGGAAGTGTTGAAACAGGCATTCTCGAGCATCCAAGGAGCGACCTCCTTGGGAGACTCCCACGACCTCGTCAAGCAGGCGATCCAGCCCCTGCAGTCTTCCCCGGTCTCGACCGTCTTTGTGGTCACTTCAGCTGAGAGACCAGAATGCTCCGCGATTCCATCCAGATCGATAGCCATGGCCGTTAGGTCGTAGTCGTGCGGATAGCCTCGCGCCTCGAGATACCTTCCCAGGTCCTTCGGCTCCGTGAGCATTCCTACATGCCAGATCATGGTGAGTCTGCGCGATCTGAACTGGCCTATCACGGAATCCATTCTCTTTTCGATATCATCCGTCGACAAGCTGCATCTCATGACCACATTGAATATCTCCTGCGGAAGGCCTGTGATGCACTGGGTGACGCCGCCTCTCTCGGAGAACTCCGCGTTCGGTGAGAGGCCCACGCATCTCCAATAGTCGATATAGTTCTGTTCGCACGCTCTAGCGATGTCCTGTGCGGAGAGATCTCGAAGCAGCCTCTGTTTGCCCTGTTTCAATGTCCCTAGACCCCGAATGGGCGACAGCCTCACTTGAAGGATTGCCTTCATGCCGGGAACATCGTGACCGCGGTTGCGGCCGCGACTGAAATCCTCCAGTCGCTTTACGATCCGCTGAAAAGTCAAATCCTGTCCGACCTTGGACGCATGTCCACTGAACTGAGACCCACGGCGGTCCAATCGGACAGGGACTCAATGAGCGAGGCACCTCTGCCCATTCAATGTCAGAGCCAGCCTCGAGGCCGCTGCGGAAGGTCAAGCTTCGCTCGTCTGGCGAGCAGAGCCCCCACGAAGGGCGTCACGAGCAGACACACGACCGAAGCGACGATCATGGCGACAGTCGTGCCTGTGAACACGATCTCTCTCGCGATCGGCTCCCAATCGATCGAGACCCAGCCCATGTTGAACAGATACGCGGTGGTGAGCGCGACCACGATCCCGATCACCGCTCCGACTATGACCAGCATCACGGACTCGCCGGCCACGGCCCTGCTGCTGTCAGGGACGGACTTCGACTGAACGGCCCGCGATCTCGCCTGCACTACGGACACGAATGATACCATGCCGATTCCCAGGAGCGCCACCATCAGGACGTACACGTACTCCCCAACGAGCAGGTCCGATATGCCTCCGTAGCTCGAGTCCGAATCGATGCGCTCGTACTCCCCCTCGAGGGATGTCGTGTATGGGTACGAGAGCCCCGCCTCCTGGAACACGGCCAAGGCCGACGAGGCGACAGCGTCCGTATCGAACCCATCGTCCACATCGATGATCACGGTGATGCCGTTGCTCGTCAGGCTGAGATTGTAGGACGGGATCACGCTCATCGTCTCGTAACTCACTAGCAGGTCGGCTAGGCCCGTCCCGGGCAAATCCTTGACCATACCTGCAACCGTAACATTCACGTACCACTCGTCACGCTCAGTGAAAGTGATGCTGTGATCGATGACGTGGATCATCAATCGAGACCCAATTACAAGATGACTGTCCTCGGAGTAGCGTTCGGTCACGAGAGCAGACCCTTGATCGTTGAGCAGGAGCATCTCGTCGCTACCCCTATCGTCGAAGAACTCATCGCCCGGCTTCACCGTGTCCAAATAGTCATCGGGGTCGATTACGACGGCGGCCACCCCAGTCGGCACGAAGTGCTCTATGACCACCGCGTTCCTTACTCCGGAAAGGGATTTCACCTCGAAGAGGTGATCGAACTGAAGCGGAGGATCCCACGCGGAGCCGTCCCAATATCCATAGTATCCCGCATCAATGCTGATATCAGAGCCGACATAGAAGCGGGCTATCGCTTTCTCGTGCTCAAGCGTGGACTGCGTCGTTACGGACGCGAAGAGACCGAATGTGAGGGCGAGCGCGACCAGGATGCACGCCCTCGTGGCCCTCTTTCTATCGACCGGATCCTCTTCGAGAGGGGCCTCGTTCTCCGCAGACTTGACTAGGAGCCGACCGAACCGCTTGTGAAGCATGATCGGGCTCCTCGTAAGTATCCTACCGAGGCTCACCGTGAGCATGAGAGGCACCGCCGGGAATAGAACGAGTCCCATCCCCCCGAAGAACGCGTCGACCGAGCTAGTGTACCAGTCGAAGCCGTGGGAGCCTTCCCACCTCATGCCGTTGAGGATATCGATTATGCTGGCCAGCGAGAGAGCGATCAAAACGACATCCAACAGAAACCCGAGGCCGACAATTGGCTTCTTTGGAGCCGCTGGGACGGCTTCGGAGGAACCCAGCTTCGACAGTCTCCTGCTCGGCCCCAGCGAGACCAGCAGCATGAGACCGATGCCGGACAGGATCGCGTACATGGCAGTGTCGCCTGCCACGGTGAAGAACCTGCTCGTGACATGTAGGTCCGACTCGCTAGACAGTATGAACTTCGTCACGGTGTCTAGGATAGAGAGTCCGACTATCGAAGCGAGCACAAGGCCCACCAAGGCCGCGATGATCCCCAGGATGACCGATTCCATCATGAGCACCGATAGGATCTGCTTGTTGGAAACGCCCTTCTCCTTGAGTGACCTCACCTCTTCAGAGCGCATGCTCACGCTCAGGTTCGCCCCTGCTATCGAGACGAATATGCCAACCGCGATCGCGGGCAAGGACATCGCCAGGAAGAACAGCCTGTCCGCGAATTTGCCAGGCTCGTACCAGCTCAGCGCGAGCGCGACTTGCGGATCTCCGCTCACCGAAGTGCTTTGGCTCCACCTCCAGATGGCTTCGTAGGTGGTGTCGATGGCTATCATCGTCCCGAAGATAAAACCGAGCGCAAGCGCCACACAGATGACCGCGATGGCGGAACTCTTGCGGTTGTGCAGGACAGACCCCAATGAATGCGCTGCCATCTCTGATATGTCCATCGAACCATTCCTCCAGGCCAGTTAGGCAGTGGACGGTATACAATCTTTCCCGTCGCCGCGCGTTGTCTTCATGGCTTCAATCTCCACGATCCTCCGCCGTAAGTGCAGTCAAATCCTACAAGGAACGAGCACTCGGAGGCTATTTTAGCGTTCTTGGCCAAGATTCGAAGGAGTGATGGACACCTAGAAGAGATCCACTGTAACCTGGACGCTCTACCACCATTCTGTCCAATCGACCAACGTCTTTGCGGTCACGCGACCGAGGTAAGGACTATCCCCAGCATCACGGTCGCAAGAAGGAACATGTCGATCTTCGAAAGCCGCTCTTTCAGCGCGAGCCTCGCGCCCACGATGGTCACGACAGGGTACGCAGAGATCAGCGGGAAGACAATCGATGCCGCTCCCTGCGAGACCGCCCCCGTCTCCGCGAAGTAGGCCAGCTGCCAGAGCTCGGCGACAACGATGGCCCCCACCACGGGCACGGTCCACTTGGGGAGCATGATGGCCCTTGTCGCCTTCTTATGCCTGAGATAAGCGAATGCGATCGGTGGGAGTATGAACGGGTAGAGTCCCAGATACGCGATCTGCGGGAGGCCGTCCAGCGCGAGCTTGATGAAGATGCCGCCCACGCCCCACATGAGGAATGTGGTCAGGCTCAGCAGGAGCGAAATCCTAGAGAAGCTGCCTCCTCCCTCGGCCCTGCCGTGAGAGAACGAGAGAGCGACCATGCTCGCGATGATGACCGTGATGCCGACCGCATTGAGCAGCGTGATATCTTCTCCGAGAAGTGTGACGGCGAGGATAGCCGTTATCGCAGGAAACGCAGCCGTTATACTCCCGACCATGCTCACGGCGCCCCTCTCGAGCGCCTCGAGGTAGATGTAGTACCCGCCCCGGGCGGTGGACGCCCCGATGAGCCCGTAGAGCACGTACTCGAGATGGTCGACATACTCGCCCCAGAACAGAACTGCGCAGCCGAGCAGGAAGATGTATATCGGGAGCGAGATCAGGAAGTTGAGCGCGACCATCGTGGTCACGTCCAGGTTCTTCACGACGGCCTTCGCTATGACCTGTGTGAAGCCGTATATCGAGAGCGAGGCGAGAGCGAGACCTATCGAGATGTCTGTCATCCTGTCCTTGCCAACCTTGACCCGCGATTTCCTCATATGACAAGTATCTTGCCGTCGGACTCGTCTGGCACGGAATCCGGCTTCTCCGATGACATCCGCTGGCATTCCACGGAGAAGACCTTAACCAGACGAGCTCAATCCAGTCCAGAGGATTTGGCAATCATGCCGGACAAAGCCAAAGCACTAGCGGTGACCGATATCGAATGTCCCAGATGCGGGACCGCAGTGAACATGGACGCCCTCATCATGGTACTCGAGACTTCGTTGAAATACTGAGCATTTCGAGGAAAGAACCAATAGGAAGCGAGAACCTTTCGTGTCTAGCTAGGAGGAACATCTCTCCCCTCTGGAGCTTTGCCGAGCAGTGTGAGCTATGGGAAGCGAAGTCGTCAAGCCCGAAGTGATCAAGAAACGTATGTGGCTGGAGTACCAGTACGCCAGCACCAACCCGGCCGGCGAGCGCGTGGACTGCATACATCATCTGATCGACGACCTCGCGGACCCGAAGCTGGACATGCACGCGTTCTTGCAGGATACGACCAACACCATAATGAACAAGCTGGGGTTCAAGGAGGTCACGATCGGCCTGAAGGACCCCTCCGACGGGAAGTACAAGTACGAGGTCATGTCCGGGCTGCACGACGACAACTGGGAGGCGCACAAGCAGCTGGCATATACCTACGAGGAGTTCTACAGCCAGGACATCTACAAGTTCATGCAGATCAGCAAGTACACGAGGCTGTACCTCGCGGAGGACAACCCGTACGATGTCGACGAGGAGGGGACTTTCCACAGGGACCTGATGCTCCAGTCCGCCCGGAAGTCCTTGGACGACACGATCGAGGGGGACTACATAGACATACTAATACTCGGGAAGGGCGAGGAGCTCCTCGGCTGGATAGAGATCTCGGGGATGCAGAACGGCAAGTTCCCGGACGCACACACGATCAAGTGCGTCGAGCTGCTCGCATCGGTGATCGGCGTGGCGCTATCGCATTACGGCGCGTGAAGCGTCCCTTACTTCTATCGATAATGATAGGCTGATAACCACATCGACCTGCTCTTTATCTTCACAAGTCAGAGCCGGGAGATGTGGCGCCGCTCATCTCGCACCGTGGTTTCACCGCTGACGTTCATCCGTACATGACCACCGAGAGGACGAGGCACGGAGGCAGAGGCGCCGTCGTCCTGTTGGCGCTAGGAATGTCGTTCGTTTTCGCGCTCGGGGTTCTTCCTTCTCTAGGCAAGACTGACACCGTCGACAACAACAGCTCAGCGAACTCGTCCCAAAGCCTCTGCTACGATTTCAAGGTGCACGCTCTGAACTGCACTTTCCAGACTCGGACTCAGAACGGGACACTGTTCAGGTTCAATGCCGCAGACCTGCCCTTCGAATTCTCGACGGTCCACTTCGGAGACTACAGGTCAGATACGAGCTACTCGCACAAGTACTACGGCGGCTCGGGGATCCTGGTCAATGCGAGCGGCTCGAATGCAGTCATGGTCCTAAGGGAGAGCAGCGGACGGTTCGTGAGCAGGATCGACTACCACGGCCAGGCCCAGGTCGTGTTCAACGGGAAGATCGAGACCGTGACATACCCACTGGTCGCCACCACGTACGACGGGACCGACCAGATAATCCAAGATTGGAGGAACATGACATGGACTCCCGATGACGGCGTCTTGGTCGAGCATCCATCGAACGTCACCCTCGCAAGCGCGAAGTTCTACGTGATGACCCTCGAGCCGAGCGGAACCACTGACATCCCGGAGTTCGAGCTTCTGCCGATAGTCGGGGCGGTCATTCTCGTGTTCCTGGTTGTGCGCAGGAGTGCTGTCCGCGAATAGCCGGCCGGCGCAACAGTTCGGTCAAACAATAATGTCCGCAACGGGCCCTGCGACAATGCATGGTGAATGCGATGACAGAGAAAGCTACGTTCGCGGCAGGCTGCTTCTGGGGGATCGAGGCTTCCTTTAGGGAAGTGAAGGGTGTCATCAACGCGACAGTAGGATACTCGGGCGGCAGGACCGCGAACCCCACATACGAGGAGGTCTGCACGGACAGGACAGGCCACGCGGAGTCAGTGCTCGTCGAGTTCGATCCATCGGTGGTCTCGTATGACCAGCTACTGGAGTCTTTCTGGAGCATGCACAACCCGACCACTAAGGACAGGCAGGGGCCGGATGTCGGGACCCAATACCGCTCGGCGATATTCTACCACACGCCAGAACAAAGGGACAAAGCGATGGCTTCGAAGGCAAAGCAGGAGAGGAGCGGGAGGTACGGGGGGGACGGCCGATAGTGACCGAGATCGTTCCTGCATCGACTTTCTACCCCGCCGAGGAGTACCATCAGCGATATCACGAGAAGCACGGGCTGCGAGGCTGCAGGATAAGCTGACGGATGGCGAGGAACGAATCCTCGATAAGCCAACGGGTCGAGGGCGACAACCAGTCCGCGATGTCCATTATTGAGCATTGATAATGCAAGTCCCCGAACCATCGCGCTCGAATCCACGGCTGTGTCCGGACACAAAGGTCGTTTTCACCTGTCTAAAGTTTCTAATAGAGGGTCGTATGTAGCTTAAGTAGTCAGTACACACGAGTTCGTACGGGGGGGTCTTCTTGCGGAAGCCTTCGAAAGACGATCGGGTCAGTGACTCGCACAGCGACGAAGATGCGAGTGAAACGGAGACCGATCGTGAGAACCCGGCCGAAGTCCTGATAAGAAGCAGGAAACTCCTGCGGGACCCGTCTTCTGCGCCGTTGCCGGCCAAGCCCAAGATCGATACTGACCAACTTCTCGAATCACTTCACAGGAGCTTGAGACAGCAGCTCGCGGTGTCGCCGCTCCTTTCAGCGCAAGCGGGGACGTCCTCGGCCGCCAGCCCGCTCTCAGGGGCGATGGCGAAGAACGTGGGACGGACCCACGAGACGCCCCGAAAGGACAAGTCCAAGTCAAAATCGGGGAAGAAGAAGGCTGTGCCCCCCGAAATCGCCCGCTCGCTCTCCCGGATCAGAGAACTCCTGGCAGCTTCGAAGGCGATAGGGATGAATCAGCCGAAGGCCAGGGAGGATCTCAAGTGGGGCGAGCTCGCGTTAGACGCGAGCGAGTTCAAGGTCGCCGCCACTTGCTTCAGAAAAGCCGACAGGCAGGCGAAAGAGACGCTTTCGGCCAAGCTTCCTGAGGTTCTGAAGCATTCGAGGGAGTCCCTCAAACGCCTGGAGAAGCACCGGGGCGAGACAAAGGAAGCGAAGGCCCTCCTTGACGAGGCCAAGAACGCACTCGAGAACGGGCAGTATGCGGACACGATGCACTCCATCAACGAGGCGACGAAGAAGATCAGGGACTCGGAGCAGGAGATAGTCCTCAAGATCATGTTCAAGGCGAAGGAGCGGTTCCTGCTGGCAAGAAAGGTCGGCCTGAACATCGACCGGCCCCTCGACCTCCTGAGGATCTCAAGGGAGAAGCTGAAGAGCGGTAAGTTCGAGGAAGCGATCAAGCACGCCGAGGAAGGAGAGAGGATCGTCGAGGCGATGCTCAAGAGGGAGCACAAGAGCAAGAGGCATCTTGCGGAGTGCATGAGGGCCGTAAGGATAGCCGAGCTCCTTGGCGCGGTCACAACCGAGCTCGACGACGCCCTCAACGCCACGATGGTGCAGTTCAAGACCGACGAGCTCGACAAGGCACTGGAGAGCTCGAGGAACCTGACCGCGATGGCCAAGAAGGCGGCGTACGACAGGGCGGCCTCGACCTACGAGATGGCCGAGAGGGGCCTTGGCGTCGCGAAGACCCTCGGGCTCGAGATACCCGTAGCCGAGGATACGCTCAAGAGGGCCCGCCAGAACCTCGATAGGGAAGAGCTGGTCAAGAGCTACTCGCTTTCCACATCCATCATCGTCGACACCAACACGACTATCATGGACTCCCTCAACGACAAGCTGAAGAACATCGGCCAGTTCGCCAAGGGCATCGAGGGAGAGGTCATGAGCCTGACCGAGGTCCAGGACGCGATCGAGCACTCGAAGGAGAGAAGCATCGAGGACTTCAGGAAGTACGCGCAGCTCTCTGAAGAGCTCGTGCACCAGGCGTTCGAGAGCGCGATATCCTACACACGGGTGTCGCAGGATGTCGTGAAGCAGGCGTTCAACAGCTCGGTCGCGGTCAACGGTGGGAAGGTGTCTGCAGAGGGCGAGCTGGCGGGCAGGGGCGAAGTGTCCGCGGAGATCGTCGCGAGCGCTGGGACCAGCCCCGAGGACAAGAGGCTGAGGATCATCAACCTCTACCTTGACGGAAAGATCACCGAGAGCCAGCTCGAGAGGCTCTTGACGCTGATCGACTCGAGCGTGGCGAAGATCAACCTGGTGTGAGCGCGCGACGGGCGCCGTGATATACGTTTTTTCGGAAACCGTCTCCCGCATTCCCAAAGAAAATCATAAGTACGATGTTGCCCTACGGGACCGCGGGACGGAAACGTCTCGAGGGGGGAGGTAGTGGTCGAGACTCGCGACTGTCTAGTCGGAGCTAGTGCTCTTTTCATATCCCAGCTCCTGCCATTCCCTTGGAATCGTGGAGGTGCTGGCCGTGCGCGAGCATGACCCGACCAAGTACCTTCCTTGGATGTGCGCTGGCCTGGTTCTCACCCTCGAGTTCGTGGAGAAAGGGGCGGCAATGGCGACGATCGTGGGCGTCGGCAGTCTGGCCATGTTCGCCTTCATCGTCGTCGCCCTTCGCGTCTACAAATCCGTAGACCATGAACTGGCCGAGAGTTCCTTACCGATCATTCGGCCGTGCACTGACCGCGCCGAGCTTGAGGAAGAACAAGTTCCTTCAGAACCCGATCTGTCGATTCCACGGACTCTGAGGTTCGACATTGCGACCGACGTCACAATCCTCTGTTTCAGGGTTTGAATCTTCGTCAATCACTGGATTCATCCGTTGATAGCGCGATGCACATGTAGCTGTCCAGGAGATGCTCATCCGATGGGATTCGATTTCTCGATGAATGATGGCGGTCTTCGCGATCTCTGGGATACTCCTGACCAGGGTCTCCCGCCGGAGGAGACAAGACGAGAAGCTTGACATAGAGATTGCGAAGATTCATTAAAGGGGTCGTGTCTATTCCGCCCTGGGAAAAATGGCCCAACCCGTCAGCGTCGACTCCGTCAAGCGCAAGCTGAAGTTCGATTACCTCAAGATAAAGAACGATCCCGAGTCCAAGAACCTCGAAGTATTCTCGCACCTACTCGTGCACTTCCTGAGG
>Ga0315296_10000648_pt1 | contig 31460 bp, 30 predicted proteins | sample YL17G14_18_MG_FD_203921 | JGI IMG/M metagenome (GOLD analysis project Ga0315296, IMG submission 203921) | Sediment microbial communities from Yellowstone Lake, YNP, Wyoming, USA - YL17G14_18 | ecosystem: Environmental > Aquatic > Freshwater > Lake > Sediment | place: USA: Wyoming | collected... | reverse complement strand
GGCCGTGGCCGGAATCCGCGGCCGCACCCTTATCGTCAATCTCCCGGGCAGCGAGAAGGCGGTGCGGGAGAACCTGGCCTTCATCCTGCCTGCCCTGGCCCACGCCGTGGAGTCGTTGCAGGGCCGGACGGGGGATCATAGGGCCGCCGGCGCTGCCGTCGAGCGCCTGCCGGAGGGTCGTGGCTAAGGTGCGCATCGATATCCTGACGCTGTTTCCGGAGGTGTTCCGGGGCCCCTTTGAGGCCAGCATCATCGGCCGGGCCGTGGAGGCGGGCCTGGTGGAGGTCTTCGTGCACAACATCCGTGACCACGCCGAGGGCCGCCACAAGGTGGTGGACGACTACCCCTTTGGGGGTGGCCCGGGGATGGTCATGAAGCCGGAGCCCATCTTCCGGGCCGTGGAGTCGGTGGCAGCCCAGGCTCCGCAGAGGGGCCGTGTGGTGTTGCTGACCCCCCAGGGCCGGCTCCTGAGCCAGTCGGTGGCCGAAGAACTGGCGGGTGAGGATCGTCTCCTTCTCGTTTGCGGCCACTACGAAGGGGTCGATGAGCGGGTGCGCGAGCACCTGGTGGATGACGAGATCAGCATCGGCGATTATGTGCTCTCGGGAGGCGAGTTCCCGGCTTTGGTGGTGGTGGACGCCGTCGTGCGCCGCCTGCCGGGTGTCCTGGGCTCGGAGATGTCTTTGGAGGAAGAGTCGCACGCTGGGGGACTTCTGGAGTACCCTCAGTACACCCGCCCGGCGGAGTTCCGCGGCTGGCCGGTGCCGGAGGTGCTGCTCTCTGGGCATCATGCCGAGGTCGCTCGCTGGCGCCGCCAGCAGAGCCTGCTGCGCACGGCGCGCCGTCGGCCCGACCTTCTGGGCCGTGCCGAGCTGGCTGATGAGGAGCGGCGCTGGCTGGAGGAACGGCTGGCCGAAGAGGAAGATCTGCCTCTCGAAGAGGTTGTTGGGCGGAAGAAAACCAGGACGGCTTCGTCCTGAGAGCAGGATAGGCCAATGGACGCCAAGAGCGCTGTCGAGCTGAAGGAGAACCCCAATATCCCTGGCTTTAAGCCCGGCGACACCGTGCGTGTCAGCGCCAAGGTGGTGGAGGGAGACCGCGAGCGCACTCAGACCTTTCAGGGTGTAATCATACGGGTGCGGCGGGGAGGCCCCGCCTCCGCCTTTACGGTGCGACGCGTCTCCCACGGGGTTGGGGTAGAGCGTACCTTTATGTTCTACTCGCCCCGTCTGGAGAAGGTGGAGGTCCTCCGAGAGGGCCGGGTGCGCCGGGCCAAGCTCTACTACCTGAGGGGTAGGACCGGCAGGGCCGCCCGCATCAAGGAAAAGGGGCGCGCGGCCAAATAGGGTGTGTCGGCCAGTCTCTCCGGTGTGTCACCCTGAGCGAAGCGAAGGGTCTCGCCGAACCGGATTCTTCGTCCGCCTCGGCGGACTCAGAATGACAGGCGTGCGGCGGAGCCATGCCCTACGCTGAGGTGGCCGTCAACGCCGCCCTTCCTCACCGACGCGCCTTCAGCTACTCGGTGCCGGAGGGGATGCGCCTGGAGGTGGGGCAAGCCATCTATGTCCCCTTCGGCCGCCGCACCCTCCAGGGCATTGTCCTCGAACTGCCGGAGGTCCCCTCCTACCCGGAGACGCGTGACGTCCTGGCGCCCCTGACAGAGGGGCCTATCCTCTCGCCGGCCCAGGTCGCCCTCGGGAGCTGGATCAGCGAGGAGTACCTGGCGCCCCTCTTCCAGTCGCTGGCCCTCATGCTGCCCCCGGGATTCGAGCAGAAGCCCCTCACCTACGTCGCGCCTCTGGTCGGCGACCAGGAGGCCGCCGGACTCGACCTATCGCCCCGGCAGCGGGAGGTTTTGTCGTTGCTGCTGGCGGAGGGCCGACAGGAAGTGGAGGAACTGCGGAAGCGGGCGCGGGTGCCTGCCCTGGCCACCATCCTGAGCCAACTGGAGAGGCGGGGCCTGGTGGAGCGGAGCTACGGCCTGGCGCGGCCGCGGGTGCGGCCCAAGGTGCTGGCCTACTACCGGCTGCTCGTTCCGCCCGAGGAGGCGCGGGTCCGCGCCGGGGCGCTGCCGGGCAGCCGGTCTTCGCGCCGCGCTGAGCTCCTGGAGCGCCTGGCTGAAGTCGAATCGCTGCCCCTGGACGTCGCCCGGCGACTGGCCGGCGGCGAGCGCGGCCTGCGCCCTCTGGAGCGCGCCCGCCTCCTGTCTGTGAATGACAAGGCAGACACCGTGGGCCTCTCGGTGGGCGCTGACCGGGCCCGCGCCGAGGCCCTGGCCCTGCGACGCACCGCCATCGAGAGGTCTCAGGCCGCTGCCTTGCGGCTCCTGGCCGGCGAGGGCCCGTCGCTGCCGGCGAGCCAGGTGCGGGCCCGCACCGGACTCACCGGTGCCGCTGCCGCGCCTCTGGCGGAGCAGGGTCTTATCGCTGTGGAGGAGGTGCCGGTGGAGCGGGATCCTCTGGCTGGGCACCACTATCCCCGGCGGCCGCCGCCGATCCTGACGCCGGAGCAGGAGGGGGTCTACCATCCTATTGAAGAGGCACTCGAGGCCTTGGGCCGCGGCGGTGCTTCGACAGGCTCAGCACACGGCGCTTCGACAGGCTCAGCACACGGCGCTTCGACAGGCTCAGCACACGGCGCTTCGACAGGCTCAGCACACGGCGGTGCCGCCTTCCTGCTGCATGGGGTCACCGGCAGCGGCAAGACGGAGGTCTACCTGAAGGCGCTGGAGAAGACGGTGGCCCTGGGCAGGCGGGGCATCGTCCTGGTGCCGGAGATTGCCCTCACCCCCCAGACGGTGCGTCGCTTCGCCGAGCGCTTCCCGGGCCAGGTGGCCGTCCTTCACAGCGGCCTCTCCGAGGGGCAGCTCTTCGACCAGTGGCACGGCATCCGCCAGGGCCGTTATGCCGTGGTCGTGGGGTCACGCTCCGCCCTCTTCGCGCCCCAGCCCGACCTGGGCCTCATCGTCATCGACGAGGAGCACGAGTGGACCTACAAGCAGGAGCAAGTGCCCCGCTATCACGCCCGCGAGGCTGCCAGGAGGTTGGCCGAGCTGACGGGCGCCGTCCTTCTGCTGGGCAGCGCCACCCCCGACGTGTGCACCTACCAGCAGGCCCTCTGGGGACAGTATCGCCTCCTCACCTTGCGCCAGCGGGTGCGGCCCCTGGTGGCCGCCGACGGTACTGTCACTCTCTCCACCTCGACGGTGCTGCCGCCTGTGGAGGTGGTGGACCTGCGGGAAGAGCTCATGGCCGGCAACCGCAGCATCTTCAGCCGCTCGCTGGCGCAGGGAGTTCGCTCCGTTCTCTCTGCCGGCGAGCAGGCCATCCTGTTCCTCAACCGTCGCGGCGCCGCCAGCTTCGCCCAGTGCCGCGACTGCGGCTACGTCCCTCACTGCTCGAGCTGCGCCGTGGCCCTCACCTACCATCGCCAGCAGGACTGCCTCCTCTGCCACCAGTGCAACCGGGGGCGGCGCATGCCCGCGACCTGTCCTCAGTGCCGGAGCCGCCGGCTGCGGCTGGTCGGCATCGGCGTGGAGCGGGTGGAAGAGGAGGCCGCTCAGACCTTTCCTGGGGCCCGCCTTCTCCGCTGGGACCGCGATGTGACCCGCGGCCGGGGAGCCCACGAGCGCATCCTGGCCCGATTCCTGGCCCGCGAGGCGGATATCCTCATTGGTACGCAGATGGTAGCCAAGGGGCTGGACCTACCTGCCGTCACCCTGGTGGGGGTGGTCAGCGCCGACGTCAGCCTCCACCTGCCCGACTTCCGGGCCGGCGAGCGCACCTTCCAGCTCCTGACGCAGGTGGCGGGCCGCGCCGGCCGTGCCGGTGCCGCCAACGGCGCCCGGCCGTCCGGTGGGCGAGGTGGCCTGCCGGAGCTGGGGCGCGTCGTTATCCAGACCTACACGCCCCAACACTATGCGATAGCGGCCGCCGCCGAGCACGACTACGAGTCCTTCTTCGCCCAGGAGATCGAGCTGCGGCGGCGCCTGGGCTACCCGCCTTTCCGCCGCCTGGCCCGCCTGGTCTACTCCCACACCAGCTCCGCCTACGCCTATCAAGAGGCGGCCCGTTTGGTGCGTGTCCTTTGCCAGGAGCGCGACACCCGTGGCCTGCCCGACCTGGAGGTCTTGGGGCCTTCGCCGGCCTATATCGCCCGGCTGCGCGGGCGGTATCGCTGGCAGGTGCTGGTGCGCGGGCGCCATCCCGCCGAGCTGCTGGCGGGCGTCGCCCTGCCCCAGAACTGGGTGCTGGACATCGACCCCATGACCGTAGCCTGAGACGCCTGGGCGGGCTGAGCGCGTCGAAGACAGCGGGGCAAGGCATGGGATAGAATGATCGCGTAGGGGCGTAGCCCGCCGTGGCGGGCGCCCCTACGGGACGGTGATTCTTGGCTGTACTGACTGTTCGCGTTCTTGGGGACCCCGTCCTGCGCCGGAAGGCCGGGAGGGTGGCCAAGATCGACGCGTCCATTCAGAGGCTGATCGACGACATGATCGACACGATGCACGCTGCGGGGGGTGTGGGGCTGGCGGCGCCCCAGGTGGGGCGGCCCCTGCGGGTCATCGTCATCGAGGTGCCTCCGCCAGAGGCAGATCCGCCTCGGGTGGAGGAGAGGGAGGTCATCGTCCTCATCAATCCCCAGATCGTGCGGCGGTCTGGCGAGAGGCAGGTGACGGAAGGCTGTCTCTCTGTGCCCGGCTACTGGGCCGAGATCAGCCGCTCTGAAAAGGTCATCGCCAAGGGCCTTAACCGGGAAGGGCGCGAGGTCCGCATCAAGGGCGAAGACCTGCTGGCCCAGGCGCTGGAGCACGAGTTCGACCACATCAATGGTGTTCTCTACATCGACCACCTGGAGAGCCTGGACCAGTTGATGAAGATCGAGCCTGAGCGAGAGGAGGAGTCAGGGCTGTCTGAGCCGGCCCGGGCAGACCTTTGAGGGAGGGATGAGGCCCCGGCAGGAGATCTTCGTTTCCCTGAAGCCCCCGGTTGAGGCGCTGGTGAGCGGGCTGGCTCACTGCCTGGCCCTGCGGGGAGTACCAGCCTACCTGGCAGGGGGCTCCTTGCGTGATGCCATCCTCGGCCGGCCGATCCGTGACGTCGACCTGGCCGTCGAGGGCGACTCACTGGCCATTGCCCGCGCTGTCGGCGAGGAGCTGGGCGCTACTTACGTCCCTCTGGATCAGGAGCGCGGAATCGCTCGCCTGGTCTTTTCCGCTCAGGAGGACGAGGTTCGCTACGTGGACATCACCCCTCTGCGGGGTGACATTGTCGCCGACCTGGCCTCCCGTGACTTCACTATTGACGCCATGGCCGCGGCGCTGGTCAAGGATCACCACCTGGAGCTGGTGGACCCGTTCGGCGGGCGCGAGGACCTGTCCAGGGGCCTCGTACGGGCGGTAACGCCCGCTGCCTTCGAGGCCGATGGCCTGCGCCTGCTGCGCGGCGTCCGCATCGCGGCCGAGCTGGGCTTCCGCCTCGACGCCTCCACTTTGACCTGGATGCGGGAGCGGGCGGGCTATCTGGAAGGCATTGCCCCCGAGCGCCAGCGCGAGGAGCTGGTACGCATGCTGGCGACGGATCGGGGCTCCTGGGCCCTGCGCACCTTGGATGACCTGACCCTCCTGGAGCGTATTCTGCCGGAGCTCGCCGCCACCCGCGGCGTCGAGCAGCCCAAGGAACACTACTGGGACGTCTTCGACCACTCGCTGGAGACGGTGGAGGCCTTGGATTTCCTTCTGGCCGAGCGCCCGCCCCAGGAGACAAGGTGGGCCACCTTCTGGCGGGAGCTCTGGGGGCCCCTGGGCTGGCTTCCTGGGGGACTTGATCACTTTCGAGAGGAGCTGTCGGAGGGGCGCCCGCGGCTGGCGATCCTGAAGCTCGGTGCGCTCCTCCACGATATCGCCAAGCCGCAGACCAGGACCGTGGATAGCAGGGGGCGTGTCCGCTTCTTCGGACACGCCGCTGTCGGTGCCCGCATGGCCAGGACTGTCATGGAGCGCCTGCGCTTCAGCGCTCGGGAGACGCGCCTGGTGTCGCTGCTGGTGGAAGAGCACCTGCGCCCCGGCCAGCTCAGCAGCGAGGGCGGGCCGCCCAGCCGTCGGGCCCTCTTCCGCTACTTTCGTGATACCGGCGAGGCCGCCCTCGATGTCCTCATCCTCAGTCTGGCCGACCACCTGGCGGCCCGCGGGCCACGGATGCGCGTCACCAGTTGGCGCAACCATGTCGGCTACGTTAACTACGTCATGGCCCGGCGCCATCTGGAGGAGAGCCTGGTGGAGCCTGAGCGGCTTCTCACCGGGCACGACGTCATGGAGGCGCTGGGCATGGGGCCGGGGCCCGAAATTGGCCGGCTGCTGAGAGCTGTCGAGGAGGCGCAAGGCGCCGGGGAGATCCATGCCCGCGAGGAGGCCCTGGGCCTCATCCGCCGGCTGGCGGGCGTGCCCGTGCCGCAGGCAGGCGTAGAGGAGGCGCCGCTGTCTTCACGACCTTTTCGATCTCCAAATGGGGGATGAAGTCTTGACCTCGACGGGTTTCCTGGCTACCGTCAAGGAGATGAGCGCGCTCAAGGAGGGTCCGGTGTATCTGGTGCGGGAGCTAGGCAGCGGTGTAGAGGTGGAGGCGTCGTTGCGGCTGGCCCCTGAGAGGGGCGGCCGGTTGCGGCGCAGAAGTGGCGGGGAGTACTGATGCGGGGCTGGTTCAACCGGACACTTCTCGGCTTCATCGTCATCCTCACCGTTCTCTCGGTGGTGACGGTCTGGCCCTCGGAGCCGAACCGCTACCTGCCTAGCTTCATCCCCTGGCCGGAAGGGAAAGGCATCAAGTTTCCCTGGGTCCGGTTCGAGGGTGGCGCTATCATGGGCCAAATCAGGAACCCCCGCGCAATGCGGCTGGGCCTCGACCTGCGCGGCGGCACGCGCCTGGTGCTGGAGGCCGATACCTCGCAGGCACCTGATGTAGATGTAGACAAGGCTCTGGAGGCGGCATCCCGCATCATCGAGCGCCGGGTGAACGCCTTTGGCGTCGCGGAGTCGGAGATCCAGCGGCAGGGTAGCGACCGGCTGGCGGTCCAGCTACCGGGCATCGACCCCGATGAGGCCGCGAAGCTGGTGGGCCGCACGGCGGTGCTGGAGTTCCGGGAGCCGAAGCGGGACGACAGCGGGAACATTCTGACCTGCGAGGGAGGCACAGTAACCTACAACCCGCCGGGCTGCGAGGGCGGCCAGGAAGTGGGTGTGCCGGCCACATCACTGACGCAGCAGATGGAGGAGAGCGTCATCTGGGTGCCGGCCCAGGCCGTGGGCAGCGATGGCCTGCAAAAAGATCTGACGGGCCGTTTCCTCAAGCCCAACACTTTCGTGTCAGGCCACCCCACCACGGGGCTTCCCATCCTCAACTTCGAGATGACTTCGGAGGGCGCGCCGCTTCTAGAGCAGGTCACCACTCGTATTGAGAGCCTGCCCATGGCCTTCTTCCTGGACGGCGAGCCTATCCGGGGCAAGGACAACACTATCATTGCACCCATAGTTCGGGCCGTGATCAGCGATAAGGGCATAATCGAGGGCCTTCCCGTCGATGACGCCCGTCTGCTGTCCATCCAGCTTAACGCCGGCGCTTTGCCGGTGCCCTTGAAGGTCATTCAGCAAGAGGAGGTGGACGCCACCCTGGGTGAGGACTCGGTGCAGAAGAGCGTCATCGCCGGCGAGATGGCCCTTCTCATCGTCATGGCCTTCATGACCCTGTACTACCGGCTTCCGGGCGTCCTGGCCAGCATGGCGCTCTTCGTCTACACCAGCATCGTGCTGGCCATCTTCAAGGTCTGGCCCGTCACCCTGACGCTGGCCGGCATCGCCGCCTTCGTGCTCTCCGTGGGCATGGCGGTGGACGCCAACATCCTGATCTTCGAGCGCATGAAGGAGGAGTTACGCCTGGGGCGGAGCCTGGTCGCTTCCATTGAGGCTGGCTTCTCGCGGGCCTGGTCCTCCATTCGTGATAGCAACGTCTCCACCCTCATCACCTGCGCCATTCTCTACTGGTTCGGCGACCAGTTCGGAGCCAGTCTGGTGAAGGGCTTTGCCTTTACTCTGGCCATCGGCGTGCTGGTGAGCATGTTCTCCGCCATCATGGTGACGCGTACCTTCCTGCGCCTCACGATCGGGACGCCGCTGGCGCGGCGCTTGGGCTGGTGGGTCGTTGACCTGGCGGAAGTAAGGGGCGTAGCGGCGGTGACGCCGGCGACGGGCATGCCGCCGCAGTCCGCCTCTGGCGGAGAGGAATGATGTTCGACTTCGTAAGGCGGCGCAACTGGTTCTATCTGCTGTCGCTGCTCGTGCTGGTGCCGGGCATCATCTCGCTGCTCATACCGCCACGCCTGAAGCCCGGCATCGAGTTTACAGGGGGAACCACCTTCACGGTGCGCTTCGCCCAGAGCGTACACCAGGACGCATTGCGGTCCGCGCTATCAGACCTGGGTCACCCCGAAGCAATCGTCCAGCGCACCGGCGAGAATCGCTTCCTGGTGCGAACGCGGGAGCTGGAGGGAGCGGCGGCGGCGCCCGAGGTGGGACCGGCACCCCCCTCGGAGCGGGACACGATCGAGGCCGGCCTTCAGCAGCGATTCGGCGACTTCCTGGACAATGAGGGCAAGGTCAGTAACCGCTTCATCGATTTCTACATCGTCTCGGGAACGGTGTCTGAGGAGATCGGCCGCAACGCTGGTTTTGCCGTGATCGCGGCTTCGGTGGCGATCCTTCTTTACATAAGCTGGGCGTTCCGGGCCGTGCCCAAGCCCTTTCTGTTCGGGGCGGCCGCCATTGTGGCTCTTCTCCACGACATTGTCCTGTTGCTGGGGACGTTCTCGATCTTCGGCAAGGCGTTCGGGATCGAGATCAACACGATGTTCCTTACTGGCCTGCTGACCGTGATGGGCTTCAGCGTCCACGATACGATCGTGGTGTTCGACCGTATCCGGGAGAACCTCCGCCGCGGTGAGGGAAGGGACTTCCCCGAGTGTGTCAACGTGAGTTTGAACCAGACGGTGGCTCGTTCCATCAACACGTCGTTCACGGTGGTGCTGGTCCTGGTAGCCATGCTCCTGATGGGCGGCGTCACCATTCGCGACTTCCTGCTCGTTCTCCTCATCGGCATCATCTCTGGTACCTACAGCTCCATCTTCGTCGCCAGCCAGTTGCTGGTCACCTGGGAAGAGAGGGACATCCAGCGGCTCTTCCGGAGGTTGCTGCCCTGGCGGCGACGGCCGGCGCCGGTGGAGACAGAAGGGTAGGCCGCCGCCCGGCCCTGAGAGATTGAGGCATGCCCGGATCGCGTTCTGAGTCCAGCCGGTTCATGGACCGGGAGATCGAGGTGGAGGCGGCCGAGGACGCCCCGCGGCGACCGGTGGCCTTTAAGGTCGGTGGGCGCCGCTACGTCGTGGCCGATGTGCTGAGCACCTGGGAGGACGAGGCGCCCGGCGCCGCCCGCGACTGGCGTCAGCGTCACGATCGCACCTTCTACCGGTTGCGCACGGAGGAAGGCGACCTCTTCGACGTCTACTACGATTGGAGCGAGTCCCGGCGCCACCACCGCGATCGCTGGGTGCTCCACCGGCGCCTGGCGGCGGCCCCGCCGGCGGCGGCTACCGAGCTCCCCCCAGTGCCTTCGGCCGAAGCGGAGCCGCCTCCAGCGGAGGAGGGCAGCGATGACCGAGACGCGGAAGGCAAAGAGCTGCCCACCGGGTGAGTTCATCGGCAGGCCTATCGAGGTGACGACGACGGGCGAGGTGCGGGTGCCCGCCTCCTTCCGCCTGGGCGATCGTGAGTACGAGGTGGCGGAGATCCTGGAAACGTGGCAGGACCACGGCTTCGGGATGGCTTCGCCCCTGAAGAAGAACTGGCGACTACGCCATCACCGCAACTACTTCCGGGTCCGCACCACGGAGGGCGAGGTCTTTGAGCTCTACCTGGACCGGACGCGGGTGGGGCTCCGCGTCGGCGCCCCCCGCCGCTGGTTCCTCTACCGGCGCCTGCCTGCCTAAGCCGGCCCTAGTTCCCACCCCACGAAGCGAAACGCGTAGGCGGGGGTCAAGAGAATTCTGCATTCCATCCGTAGGGGCGCCCGCCACGGCGGGCTGCGCCCCTACCGCCTCTACGGGTGGATGTCAGACTTGTAGGCGCGGGTCTTCAGACCCCCGCGAAGCTGTCGGGGTCTGAAGACCCCGACCTACGAAGACGGAACCCCCGTGGGTTAGTGCGTGTGGACGGCCTGGGTCCTGCCGAGGGCGGCGACGAGCTCGTTGTAGTCCAGGTAGGGCGTGTAGACCTCGTCGCTGCGCTTCTCGAGGCGGATGGCCTCCGTTGGGCAAGTATGGACGCAGACGCCGCAGCCCAGGCAGCGCTCGTAGTCGATCTCCGGCATAGACTCGTCGTTCAGCGTGATGGCCCGCATTGGACAGGCGGGCTCGCAGGCGCCGCAGCCGTTGCAGTCATCCTTCTCCACCACCGACCAGAAGCTCGAAGGGGCGATGGAGTGGGGGATGTCGAGTTCGCAGGCGCCGCGCAGTAGGAAGCAGGCGTGCGAGCAGCAGTTGCAGATGAGCCAGGCGTTCTCCCTGAAGTTCAGCGTAATGTGGCACAGCCCTGATTCCTCGGCTCGCTGGAGGGTGTGCACGGCCTCGTCGATGGATATCAGGCGCGCCCGCGGGGGGCCGACCGCATACTTTGGATCGACGGCCGGCGTTCCCGCCATGGGGCCGCCCATTATGCCTTCGCCGAGGCCAAGGCAGATGTCGACGGGGCAGTCGCACTTGCGGAAGGCCTCGCGGCACGAGCAGTCGACAAGTGCCGCGAAGGAAACCTGCTCCACCAGCTTGACGGCGTCCTCGTAAGGGAGGATCTGCTCCTTGGGTGGACCTATGGGAGGGAGAACGCGGGGGAAGGGGACGTCGCCGCCGTGCATCTCATGGCCCCAGCCCTCCTGGTAATACTTGTCGAACAGGCTCCCCAGCTTCTCCATGTCGGCCGAGGGGTCAGGGTTGATTTGGACCATCTCGAAGAGCCCGGGCGCGAAGAGAATCTGGCGGAAGACCCGGACGCCGTCCGGCCGCCGGACGCCGCGGATGAGGCTGCGAGAGGCCATGCGCGTGAGGAGGTCGGCGGCGACCTCAGGCGCTACGCCGGCCCGCCGGGCAATGACTTCTTCGGGCTCGGCACGTAGTCGAGGCTGGCTGCCACGTGGGCCTCGTCGGGGCCGAAGAGCATCTTCAGAATCTCGACCTGCGTGTCGGTCATGGGCGCGCCGATGGCGCCTCGGGAGTACGACGTGCCGAGCTCGACGTAGGGCTTGTCTTCTGGTCTCATGGGGTGTCTCCCTTCTTCTGAGACAGTTCGAAGGTGTCCGGCAGGGCGAGGGAATCATAAGGGTCGGACCAAGGACTTGCCAAGCCCTCTCACCGTAGGGGCGCCCCTCGCGGGCGCCCTGCACTGGGCAGGGGCGAGCCCTGCCCCTACGACCGGAGCACCCGCTCGTCTCCCACGCGGCGGGTGACGCGACGGAGGTCCAGGTACTCCAGCAGGGCCTGGGCGTACTTGCGGCTGGTGCCGAACATGTCCCGTACCTGCGCCAGGGTGATGGCGCCCTCCCGCTTCAGGTGCTCGACGATGCGCTCCATCATCTCGCGGTAGGCGCCAGCGGCGAAGACGACCCCGTCGCCCACGTCCACCACCTTCCCCTGCTCCTCCAGGTAGGCCACCAGCTCCGGCGAGAGACGCCGGTCGGTGGGTGGCGAGTAGGGGTTCGCCTCCAGGGCCGCCAGCAGCGCCCGCACCTCCGATTCCTGGGCCGCCGTGAGGCGCACCTCGTGGCCGGACAGGCCCACCGCCGTGCCCGCCTGCCCGACGAGTAGTCCTATTTCCTCCAGTTCGCCCGACGCCGTCCAGCGCTCCAGGGCGAGGTCAAAGACGCGGGCGGCTAGGCGGAGGCGGCTCTTCAGCTCTTCCCGCGCCATGCCCCGGCGCAGGGGGTGCTGGCGATAGTAGGCCTCGATGGCCTGGCGCGCCCGCTCGCCCAGGGCGGCGAAGCCGGAGGCGCTGTAGAGGACGGTGGTATCCGTCAGTGGCCGGGGCCCCAGGGCGACGGCCCGGCCCTCGGCTACCAGGGCTTCGGCGGCGGCCCGCGCCTGGTCGGCGCCCAGGTCCGTCCGGCGCACCAGCGCCGAGAGCTCGCAGGGCTCGGCGCGGGCCAGCAGGCCGAGGAGCGCCTCCTCTGGAGAGCCACCCTGGGCCACCGAGAGCGCCTCCAGCGTGGCGGCGTGGAAGCGGCGGTGCCGCGGCGGATGGGCGTCCACCACCTGCCCGCCGCCGACGGTGTCGTTGGCGGTGCGTACGACGAAGAGGTCGCCCTTCACCACGGCCGCGAGCGCGGCCAGCCGGAGCTGGGCCCAGCCCTCCTCGCCTGGGGGCACCTCCTCGCGGTCCAGCAGACGTACCCGTGCCCTGGTCTCGCCGGAGCCGCTGTGGAAGGAGAGGGTCTGGTTGTGGCGAATAGCGTGTCGTATGGAGCGCAGGGCCCTCAGCCTGACATCGAGCACGACAGTGGGGGCCAGCCAGCCGGGCGTGGTCACCACCTGCCCGCGGTAGAGGTCGGCGGCGGCGAGGCCGGCCAGGTTGACGGCGGTGCGGCTCCCCGGTCGCGCCTCCTCCAGCTTCTTGCGGTGGGTCTGAAGCCCCCGGATGCGGGAGCGCAGCGCGTCGGGCGCGCCTGTCGGGCGGGCCGGCACCACCTCCACCTCCTGGCCCACCCGCAGCGGGCCGTCGATGAGGGTGCCGGTGGCCACGGTACCGAAGCCGGCGATGGTGAAGGCGCGGTCGATGGGGAGGCGTGGCCGGCCGATGTCGCGACGGGTTGGGGTGGACTGCAAGCGCTCCTCCAGGGCCGACAGGAGCTCGTCCAGCCCCTCGCCGCTGACGGCGGAGCAGGCCACGAGCGGCGAGCCCTCGAGGGCGGTGCCCTTGACCGCCTCCTGGACGTCGGCAGCTACCATCTCCAGCCAGTCGGGGTCCACCAGGTCCTTCTTGGTGAGCACCAGCACGCCGCTGTGCACCTGGAGGAGGTCGAGGATGGCCAGGTGCTCGCGGGTCTGGGGCATGACCCCCTCATCGGCGGCGACCACCAGCAGGGCCAGGTCCATGCCGCCGGCGCCGGCCAGCATGTTGCGGACGAAGCGCTCGTGGCCGGGCACGTCGACGATGCTGACCTCGCGGCCCGAGGGCAGGGTCAGCCAGGCGAAGCCCAGGTCGATGGTCAGGCCCCGCTCCTTCTCCTCCTGGAGGCGGTCGGGGTCGATGCCGGTCAGGGCCCGGATGAGGGCCGACTTCCCGTGGTCGACGTGGCCGGCGGTTCCAATGACGTACATAGAGCTAGCGGGTGCAAGGCGCGCAAGGATACAGATAAGTATAGCCTACTGATGTGTCTGCGGCGCGCGGGTCGTGGCAGGGCGGAGGGCCGTCGTGGTGCGCGGCTCGCCGCAGGGTGGTCTCCTGTCCTCTCATTGACGCGCCGCGCGGCCCGGATATAGCATGGCGTCGTCCGGACCGCTCTTGTGCTCAGGAGGTGCCCCGTGAAGTTCCTGGCAATCGCAGCGCTAGGGCTTGTCCTGGTGATGGGCATCTTGCTCGCGCTTGGGTGTACCGGGGCGAGGCCCCCACACCCCGAAGAAAGGCTGACGGCAACCCCGCTCGCGACGCTCCCGCCCGAGATTGAACAGCTCGCGGAGGAGATCATAGGGACGGCCGTGGCCGAAGGTCGGCTCGTACCAGCGGGGGCGACACCCCTGCCCACAGCGACGCGGCTTCCGGTGCTTCCGTCAGCGGCGGAGCCTAGGACGATCCGCGCGACTTTGACCGGAATTGGCTGTCAGGGTGAAGACGGCGACAGTTGGGAGGCGACTCTGACGCGCCTAGGCCCCGGTGCCTTCAGCGTCGAGGTCGACTGCCCAGACTGCACACCATTCCATTCGTACTTGTGGTCCGACCTGGGGCTAGACCCAGTATCTGGCTATGACGGCGGCTGCAAGATCATAATTGTCAGAGAATAGGCAGGAATGCCAGCCGACACCACCGCCTGGCTCTGCTGCGCTTGGTAGTGACAGAGCCCCGCTTGTCAAGCACGAGCCGAATCGGCAAGGAGGTTGAAATGAAAGTCATACTGGGACAAAACGATTTCTTCGGTGTTCCCTTCCCCTTGGTCCTCGCCGACCGCTTCTTCAATATCTACGCCGACAACGACCGCCTGAACCTGGACATCTTTCGATGGGACGAAGAGACGAGGCAGCCGGTATACGAGGTACTAGCGGGTCAAGCACAAGATGAGAACATCTCCACGAATCCGACTGGGATCGTGACGTTCGGCCATCCCGACACGGGAGCCTTTCTCTACAAGTTCCGCCCGAAGCCCGGCGTCTCTCAGATCTTTGGCAAGGTTCCGGTCGACAAGGAAATCGAGGTGCGTATTACGGACCACGACATCAAAGTGATGGATGGCGAACGGCAGATGTGCTACCTAGCAAGGAATCAATTCGTCGGCATGGCCATCGGCATTCAGGTCTATGCGGACGGGTCGATGGCAATGGGCGTCAATGCGCTCCCGCCGGGAATGGAGCTAGAGCGCCGGACTGCTTGATCTGCTTTGTGCGACGGCAAGGCCGTCCGGCGCCTCTCGGGTTCTCGCCGACGCCGAATCGCACCCCCGCTGGCTGCGGTGCGTTTGGCAGGGCCGCCGGCGATGTCGAGCAGGCCCCTTACAGCGTCTTTATGGACTCCAGGTGGCGGATCCACGCGGGCGGCAGGGCGCGGGCCTCTGCTCCCTCAACGATGAGCCGCAGATAGTCCGGGTGTGGCAGGAAGTCGCCCGTCCGGTTGGCGACAAAGGTGACGGCCTGACGCTCGTGGCCCTCCGCGTCCTCGACGACCACCGCTTCCCGCCGGTAGGCCGCCGGCACGTCTTCACTGCGGTCGAGGGTCTCCAGGTCGGCTTCGCTCACCTCGTAGAGGACGCCCCACACCTCGGCCTCGGCGTCGGGCACGATGTCGGTCGAGCCGCCGCGGCGCTGGCGGGAGTAGCGGGAGAAGGCGAGGCGACGGCCGGGCAGGCGGGCCGGCCCGACGAAGGTGCCGCCGGGGCAGAGGCGCTGGAAACGGCGCGGCTCCATGTTGGAGGCGTAGGCGAAGTAGAGCTGGGGCATGGCGGCTCCGTCCTCGTCCATTATAATGAGATAGGCCTGGTGCCAGTCCAATCCAGGGGAGACCCTTCGCTTCGCCTGCCTGCCGGCAGGCAGGCTCAGGGTGACACAACTGTCATTCTGAGTCCGCCAGAGGCGGACGAAGAATCTGGCCGCCAAGAAGTTGGAGGGACACTCAGGCTCAGGAGGTTCCTTGCCAGCGGTAGGCCTGGTCTACGACCCCCTCTACCTGGAACACGATACCGGCCACCACCCGGAGAACGCCATCCGGCTCCAGGCTGTCACCAGCCATCTGGAGGAGAGCGGCCTCCTGGCCCGCCTGCGTTCCGTGGTCGCCCGCGATGCCACCGTTGACGAGCTGGCCTACATTCACGAGAGCGACTACGTGGAGTCGGTGCGATGGGCGGCTGGTCGGGGCGGCGTCTGGCTGGACGCCGACACCTTTGTCTCTCCTCGGTCCTATGACGCCGCTCTGCGCTCCACCGGCGGCTGTCTGTCCGCCGTCGATGCCGTCCTGGCTGGCGAGGTGGAGTCGGCCTTCTGCCTGGTGAGGCCGCCCGGCCACCACGCGATGCCGTCGCGGGCCATGGGCTTCTGCCTCTTCAACAACATCGCCGTCGCCGTCGAGCACGCCCGGCGGCACCACGGCCTCCGCCGCGTCGCCGTCGTCGACTTTGACGTCCACCACGGCAACGGTACTCAGGCGGCGTTCTACGCCGACCCGGACGTGCTCTACTTTTCGACGCACGAGTACCCGCTCTACCCCGGCACCGGCCACTGGCGGGAGATAGGCCAGGGAGCGGGCCAGGGAGCCACCATCAACGTGCCCTTGCCCGCCGGCACCGGCGACGCCATCTTCGACCGCATCTGGAAGGGCATGCTGACGCCCATCCTGAGGCGCTTCCAGCCGGAGCTGGTGCTGTCCTCGGCCGGGTACGACGGCCACTTCGCCGATCCCCTGGCCGGCCTGGCACAGAGCGCCGCCGGCTTTGCCGACCTGGTGGCTGGCCTGCGAGACCTGGCCCGCGAGCTGTGCGGCGGGCGCCTGGTACTGATGCTAGAGGGGGGCTACGACTACACCGCTCTTGCCTGGTCCATTCGCAACTCCCTTGAGGCGCTGCTGGACGAGGAACCGACCCCCGATCCACTGGGCCGGCGTGACTATCCGCCGCCGGTCGGCATCGACGACCTGCTGACGGTGGTGGCGAGAACGCACGGCGTGGATAGGGTCTAGCATCCGCTGATGAACCCAAGTGGGCCGCTCGTGGTGAGCCTGTCGAACCACGAGCGGAATCCAAGAACCGCTCACCCTGAGCCTGTCGAAGGGCGTCTTGAGCTTGCCGAAGGGCGCCTTGAGCTTGCCGAAGGGCGCCTTGAGCTTGTCCAAGGGCGCGGAGTGAGTTCTTCATCACCCCCCTAGTGTCCTGAGTCAGAGATTCGCTAACAAATCCAATGCCTTATCTTTGTCATGCTGAATCCGCCAGAGGCGGATGAAGCATCCGGCTGAGCAGGCCTCCCATCACGGATTCTTCGTCCGCCAGAGGCGGACTCAGAATGACATTTGCCTGCGGATTTCTGATTCACCACACTAGGTCGTCGGGAGCAGCCGAACGAAGACCTCGTTGGCCAGGAGGCGGCCGCGGGCGGTCAGGCGCAGGCGGCCGTCCAGACGCTCCAGCAGCCCCAAAGAGATCGCTTCCTCGAAAGCGGCGGTGTGGCTTTCCAGGGCATCATGCCCGAAGCGGCGCCGCAGCTCGCGCAGGCTCACCCCGTCGGAGAGGCGCAGCCCCAGCACCAGCGTGTCCGAGAGCTCCAGCGATGGGCCGGCCTCCTCTCGGAAGGTCACCTGCCGCATCTCGTCCACTGTGAGCGTGCCCTCTTGCGACCACTGCTTCCATGTCTCGTTTACCAGCTCAATGTACCGCCTGGGTGAAACCTCCGCTGCAAATCTGCAACACGGCTCCCTGGTTCCCGGTTCCTGGTTCCCGGTTCCTGCTTCCTGGTCCTGCGGCAGGTGCGAATGCGCGCCGGCCCCCAGGCCCAGCCAGAAGCCGTTGCGCCAGTAGGTCAGGTTGTGGCGGCAGCGACGCCCCGCGCGCGCCCAATTGGAGATCTCGTACTGCTCGTAGCCGGCGGGCGTCAGGCGCTCGGCGCTGCGCAGGTACAGTTCCGCCTGGAGGTCCGGGTCGGGGGCCGGCGTGCGGCCGCAGGCCACGTCGCGGGCCAGCGGCGTCCCTTCCTCCACCGTCAGGGCGTAGAGGGACAGGTGCTCCGGCCCCAGGCCTATCGCTTCGTCGAGGTTCTCCAGCCAGCGGCCCACCGTCTGGCCGGGCAGCCCGAAGATGAGGTCCAGGCTCATGTTGTCGAAACCGGCGCTGCGGGCGGCCCGGTAGGCTGACCGGGCCTCTTCGGCCGAGTGGATGCGGCCCAGAAAGGCCAGCTCGTCGTCGCGGAAGCTCTGCACGCCCAGGCTGAGCCGGTTCACTCCCATCTCCCGTAGCCGCAAGAGGTACGGCTTGTCTACGGTGCCTGGGTTGACCTCCAGCGTCACCTCGGCGTCGGCGATCAGCCCGATGTGCCGCCGCAGGCCTTCGAGAATGCGCTCCACCTCTGCCAGGGGCATGAGGCTGGGGGTGCCGCCCCCGAAGAAGAGGGTCTCGGCCCGCCAGCCTTGGCAGGCCGCCGACCACATCTCCGCCTCTCGCAGCAGCGCTTGTGTGTAGGCCGGGATCAGGGATTCCAGGCCGGCGTAGGAGTTGAAATCGCAGTAGCCGCACTTGGCGATGCAGAACGGGATGTGGACATACAGGCTGAGGCGGCGTTCGCGCTCCATCGATCGCTATCGTAGCACCGCCCGCAGCGGCCGGACAACGAGACGGCCAGACGGCCGCCCGTCCGGGAGGCAGCCCCCGCCGCTGGCGATGAGTGGGCTTGCCCTCCATCCCTGCCCGTGGCAAGCTGTTTGTGGAGGGAGAACCATGGCCCAGCTTGCACTGAAGGTCTTCAGGCTGAAGGACATTCATTGCGAAGCCTGTGAAGACCGCATCAAAGCGGCGCTTCTGCAATTCCCCGGCGTTCGCTCCGTCAAGGCCGACCGCAAGGCTCGCCAGGTAGAGATCCGCCTGGACCTCGAGCGCACCTCCGAAGAGGAGGTGGCCTCGCGCCTTGACTACCTGGGCTTCTCGGTAGTCGGAGTGTCAGAGGGATCGGCCTCTCGTTGACTGGGCTTCGAGGCCGTGCGACACTCTCGGCGTAGCCCGTCTGCCGGCAGGCCAGCCGGCCTGCCCCGGCAGGGTATTGCTGCGGCGCCACACATCCCCCGAGGTAGCGTCGCTGCCGGAGGTTTTTCCTGTGCTGAAGTCCCACTTCTGCGGCGAACTGAGGAAAGAGCACGTTGGCCAGGATGTTGAGCTGGCTGGCTGGGTTAACCGCCGTCGCGACCACGGCAACCTGATCTTCATCGATTTGCGCGATAGCCGCGGCATGGTCCAGGTCGTGTTCAACCCCGCCCAGGCGCCCCAGGCCCACGGTGTCGCCGATCAGGTCCGCCCCGAGTACGTGATCCAGGTGAAGGGGAGCATCGCAGCCCGGCGGCCGGGCACGGAGAACCGCTCCCTGCCCACCGGCGAGATCGAGGTGCAGGCCCGCGAGGCCGCCATCCTCAATCCTTCCAAGACGCCGCCCTTCTACATCAGCGAGGACAGTGAGGTGGAGGACCTCCTGCGCCTCCGCTATCGCTATCTGGACCTGCGCCGGCCGCGCATGCGCGACCGCATCTGGACGCGCTACCGGGTCATCAAGTTCATGCGCGACTTCCTCTATTCGAAGGGATTCATCGAGATTGAGACGCCTATCCTGGCCAACCCCACGCCGGAGGGCGCCCGCGACTACCTGGTGCCGAGCCGGGTGAGCAAGGGCTCTTTCTACGCCTTGCCCCAGTCGCCGCAGCAGTTCAAGCAGCTACTCATGGTGGCCGGCTACGAGCGCTACTTCCAGATCGCCCGCTGCTTCCGCGATGAGGACCTGCGCGCCGACCGCCAGCCCGAGTTCACCCAACTGGACATCGAGATGAGCTTCGTCACCGCAGACGACGTCCTCGGTGTGGTAGAGGAGCTGTACACGGCCCTCTGTGAGACCATCCGGCCGGACATGAGGGTGACCAAGCCCTTCGCCCGCCTGACCTATGACGAGGCTCTGCGCCGATTCGGCACCGACAAGCCGGACATGCGCTACGGCATGGAACTGGCCGACTTCACGGACCTCGTGGCCGGCTCCGAATTCGCCGTCTTCCGGCAGACGGCGGAGGCTGGGGGCCAGGTGCGAGGTTTCGCCGTGCCCGGCGGCGTCGAGGCCCTGCCCCGCAAGCAGATCGACGACCTGACCAGCTTCGTCCAGAGCGCTGGCGGCCGCGGCCTCATCTCGGCCGGCCTCCTGGGGCAGGGCCCCGTTGAGGAGCTAACGGATGAGGATGTCCGCTCACCCATGGCCCGCTTCCTGAACGCCGAAGTGGTGAAGGGCATGGCCCAGCGCACCGGCGCCCACCGCGGCGACCTCATCCTGATGGTGGCCGACCAGGAGGCGGTGGCCAGCGCCGCCCTCGATGCTCTCCGTCGGGAGGTCGCACGCCGCCTGGACCTGGCTGACCCCAACCTGCTGGCCTGGTGCCGCGTCACCGACTTTCCTCTCTTGGAGTGGAACGAGGAGGACGGCCGCTGGTATGCTGTCCATCATCCCTTCACCTCGCCCAGGGTGGAGGACCTGCCCTTGCTGGAGTCGGACCCGGCGCGCGTGCGCGCCCAGGCCTACGACCTGGTCTGCAACGGCTGGGAGATGGCCGGCGGCAGCGTCCGAATCCACCAGCGTGACGTTCAGCAGCGGATGTTCGCCATGCTGGGCATCGGGCCGGAGGAGGCGCAGGCCCGCTTTGGCCACATGCTGGAGGCCTTCGAGTACGGGGCGCCGCCTCACGGCGGCATCGCCGCTGGCCTCGACCGCAACGTGGCCGTTCTCTGCGGCCTGGACGACATCCGCGAGGTGATTGCCTTCCCCAAGACCAAGACCGCCTCCGACCCGATGACCGGCGCCCCTTCGCCGGTGAAGAAGGATCAGTTGGAGGAGGTGGGCCTTTCCCTCAAGGAAGAGCAGGGGGAAGCAGGGGCGTGACTGGCCGTCGGGACAGGCGGTAGGAACAGGCCGTAGGGACAGACCTTCAGCTCTGTCCGATTCAGCAGACCTCCCGGACGGAGCTAAAGGGTCTGTTGAAAAACTGTCCTGTTCTGTCACCCTGAGCGAAGCGAAGGGTCCGGCCAAACCGGATTCTTCGCCCGCCGCTGGCGGACTCAGAATGACAGATCCCGGCGGAGGGTGTTTCTCAACAAGCCCTAAAGCTTCGTCCTTACGGTGGCCACGGCGATTGAGGACGAATTGCCCTTCTGCTATCATCCGTGCCAAGCCTGTGGCCGAGAATAGCGATGAGCAACGGGAGCTTTAGTTCATAGAAGTGGAGGAGGTGGGAGGCGCATGAACCGGCTGACCGGGTTCGTTCTCGCGGTGGTGGTGGTGCTGGTGCTGGCCATCGGCGTCATCTCAGCGGTGGTTATCGTTCGCGGAGGCGGTGGAGGAGGGGAAGGGCAGCAGGCCCAGCCCACCAAAGCGGCCACCGCGGAAGGGGGAGGCGAGACGGGGGGCAAGTCTACCGGCGAGCTCCGACTGCCGGGCAGCGATCCAATTACCCTGGACCCCGCTCTGGCGGCCGACGCCGCCTCCGCGACTTACATCGTGGAGATCTTCGGCGGCCTCGTCACCATTGACCCGAAGCTCAACATCGTACCCGACATCGCCAGGGAGCTGCCGACTCGAGAGAACGGCGGCATCGTGGACAACCCCGACGGCACGGTGACCTATACCTTCCACCTGCGCGATGACGTCGTCTTCCACAACACCAGCCGCCTGGTCACGGCCAGTGACTTCAAGTACTCCATGGAGCGCGCTCTCAACCCGCGCACGGCCTCGACGGTGGCTGAGGCCTATCTGGGAGACATCGTCGGGGCCAGGGACATGGTGCGGGGCCGGGCCGACGAGGTCCGGGGCATCGAGGTGGTGGATGACTCCACCCTGAAGCTTACCATTGATGCCCCCAAGCCCTATTTCCTGGCCAAGCTCACTTACCCCACGGGCTTCGTTGTCGACCGGCAGCAGGTAGAGGCTAACCCCCGCAACTGGTCGCGCGAGCCCAACGGCACCGGTCCCTACAAGATGCGCGAGTGGCGCCTGGGCGAGCAGATCACTTTGGAGGCCAATGACCGCTACCACCTGGGGAAGCCTTCGGTGAAGACCGTGACCTTCTTGCTGTCCGGCGGGTCTGTGCTCACCATGTACCAGAACAACGAGATCGATGTCGCTGACGTGGGCGTCAATGACATCGAGAGCGTGCAGGACCCCAGCTCGGACCTGAACGCCGAGTACGTGACCGCCGATGACCTGTCGATTTCCTACATCGGCTTCAGCACCCAGACGGAGCCCTTCAACGACCCCAAGGTGCGCCAGGCCTTCGCTCACGCCATAGACCGCGAGAAGATCGCCGAGGTGGTCCTGAAGGACATGGCGCCTGTCGCCCAGGGCGTCATGATGCCCGGCCTGCCTGGCCACAATCCCCAGAGTAAAGCCCTGGCCTTCGACCCCGAGCTGGCCCGTCAGCTCTTGAAGGAGTCTAAGTACGGCGGCCCTGATGGCCTGCCCTCCGTGACTATCACCCAGGTGGGGGGCGGCGCCAATGTGCCCTTTGACGTTCAGGCCATGGTGGAGATGTGGAAGGAGAACCTGGGCGTTGAGGTGGAGATCGAGCAGACGGAGGCGGCCACCTTCTTCGAGGACCTGGACGCCGGACGCCTCCACATGTGGGCGACGGGCTGGATCATGGACTACCCGGACCCCGAGGATATTCTAGATATTCACTTCCACAGCCAGAGCCGGCTCAACAACACCCGCTACAGCAACCCGGAGCTGGATGCCCTGCTGGAGCAGGCGCGCACCGAACAGGATGTCAACCGGCGGCTGTCTCTTTACCAGCAGGCAGAGCAGATCGTCATCGAAGAGGCCGTGTGGGTGCCACTCTACAATGGTCGGGACCATGCCCTGGTCAAGCCCTACGTGAAGGGCTTTGAGTTCCCGCCCATGGTGATCCCGCACCTGCGCTACGTCACCATCGAGCAGTAGCCGAGGGCCTGCCTCCGGGCGGCGGCACGTTCATGCAAGGAATACTGCCCTACATCCTGCGGCGCCTCCTCTGGGTGCCGTTGATCCTCATAGCCGTCTCCTTTATCGCCTTCACAGTCGCCCGCTTCGGCCCTGGCGACCCCATCTCGGTGGCCATGGGCCAGTTCCGCGACCCCGAGGTCCTAGCCCGCGTCCGCCACGAGAAGGGCCTGGACAAACCCGTCCTCGACCAGTACCGGATCTATGTCTGGAACGTGCTGCACGGAGACCTGGGGGAGAGCTATCGCTACGGCGGGCGTCCCGTCTCTGAGATCATCTTCCCCAAGATGTGGGTCTCTGCCCAGTTAGGGCTGGTGGCCCTCATCATCACCTTCGGCGTGGGGATACCGGCGGGGATTCTGGCGGCCCTCAGACAGGGTAGCTGGATGGACCCTGCCGCCATCAGCCTTCTCCTCTTCTTCCGATCCGTGCCGGTGCTGATCACCGTGCCCGTGATGCTCCTGGTCTTCGTCCTCAAGCTGCACTGGTTTCCCGCCGCCGGGTGGGAAGGCATCTTCGACAAGCACATCGTCATACCGGCGCTGGCGCTTTCCCTGCCCGGCATCGCCGGGGTGGCGCGTCTGATGCGGGCCACCACCCTGGATGTCCTGAAGGAAGACTATGTGCGCACGGCGCGCGCCAAGGGCCTGCCGGAGTTCACCGTGGTCAGCCGGCACGTGGCCCGCAATGCCCTTTTGCCCCTGGTCACCATCATCGGCATCTCCCTGGTCACCCTCCTGGAGGGGGCCTTCTTCGCGGAGGTCCTAATGGGCATACCGGGCATTGGGAGGGAGGCCTTCGACTCTGTCAAGAGCCGTGACTATGACGTCATCCTGGGACTGGCCCTGGTGCTGGCCGCCGCCTTCATCGTAGCCAACATCGTCATCGACATCGCCTATACCTTCATCGACCCGCGGGTGCGCTACCAGCGCAGCGGGGTGACCTGAGATGGCGGAAGCGGAAGCGGCGGTCGAGACGACGGATGAGGTGACGCTCGGTGCGAGGCGCAGCCCCCTGGGGCTGGCTCTCCGGCGCCTGCTTCGTAAGAGGATCGCGGTGCTGGCGCTGGCCTTCATCGCCGTCTTCTACTTCTGCGGGCTCTTCGCCCCCGTTGTGGCCCCGCGCAGCTACACCGCGCAGGACCTGGACCACGTTTTCCAGGGCCCCAGCCTGGCCCACCCCCTGGGCACGGATAGCCTGGGCCGCGACGTGCTGAGCCGCGTCATCTGGGCCTCGCGCACCACTGTCATAGTGACCCTGGCCACGATGGTGACGGGAGGCCTCGTGCTCTCGGTCTCCTTGGGTCTCCTGGCGGGCTACATGGGAGGCAAAGTGGACACCGCCATCATGCGCGTGGGCGACGTCTTCTTCGCCCTCCCCGGCCTGCCGATGCTCATCTTGATCAACGCCACCCTCAAGCCGCGCGTCGTGGAGCAGGCGTGGATACAAAACCTGCAAGACTGGCTACGGGTGGATGGCCTGGCCGACTACATCGTCATCTTCGGTGCCCTCTCCCTCTTCGCCTGGGTGGGTGGGGCGCGCGTCATCCGCTCTCAGATCCTTGCCCTGCGAGAGACGGAATACGTGGTGGCGGCGCGAGCCATGGGCGCCTCCACCTGGAGGGTCATCTTCGGACACCTGCTGCCCAACGTGAGCAACATCATCATCGTCGGCCTCTCTGCCAGCCTGGGCGCCATCGCGGGCACGGAGATCGCCCTCACCTGGTTCGGGGTGGGCATCCATGACCCGACACCTAGCTTCGGGGTCATGCTGTACCAGGGAGGCTCCATCCGCACCCTCCAGGCTTATCCGCAACTGCTGCTGGTCCCCGGGGCCGTGGTGGCCGCCCTCATCTTCGCCTTCAACCTCCTGGGCGATGCCCTCACTGATGTCCTGACGCCCCGGGCGCGGTGAGCGGCCCCGAGCAGCGCCTATCGCGCTGTCGAGGGCTCGTGTATAATTCACACCTGGAGGCGCCCGGAGGGACCGTGAGGGTTTCTGCCCAGAAGATCCCCGATAGCCAAGTCGTCCTCGAGATTGAGGTCGAGCCCGAGAGGGTGGAGAAGGCGCTCGACCGCGCCTATCGACAGCTCGTGACCAGGACGAAGGTGCCGGGCTTCCGCCCCGGCAAGGCGCCTCGTGCCATGCTGGAGCGCTACCTGGGCCGGGATGCCCTCATGCGCCAGGCCCTGGACCGCCTGGTGCCCGAGGTCTACCAGGAGGCGGCCCGACAGGAAGACGTGGAGCCCATCGACCTGCCAGAGCTGGAGGTGGTGACCACAGAGCCCCTGGTGGTGAAGGCCACCGTCCCCGTGCGTCCCACCGTTGACCTGGGCGACTACCGCCAGGTGCGCGTGCCCCGGGAGCCTGTGGAGGTCCCCTCGGAGCGGGTAGAGCAGGCGCTGGAGGAACTGCGCCGTCGCTACGCCGTGCTGGAGCCCGTCGACCGGCCTGTGCAGTGGGGTGACATCCTGCGGGCCGACGTCGCCGGCACCGCCGCTGACATCGCCATCGTCGACCAGAAGGATGCCGAGTTCCAGCTCCGCGAGGGGCAGACGGTGTCCCTCCCCGGCCTTGCGGAGCGACTGCTCGGCGTTGCCAAGGGCGTGGAGACTGAGGTAGAGGTTCCCGTGCCGGCCGATTTCGTCGACCCGAAAGTGGCTGGCGGGACGGCGCGCTACCGGGTCGTCATCCACGAGATCAAAGAGGAGAAGCTGCCTGCCCTGGACGACAGCTTCGCCCGCGGGGTAGGCGAAAGCTTCCCATCCCTGGCGGCTCTCCGCGAGCGCATCGAGTCGGACATCCGGCAGGTCGAGGAGGAGGCGGCCCTCCACCGATACCACGACCAGGTTCTGGCCGCCCTGGAGGAGCGGGCCAGCCTCGAGTTCCCGCCGGTCCTCGTCGAGCGGGAGGTGGAGCGCCTCCTGCGTGACGAGCGGGTGGTCTCGGGCGGCCGGGCTGGCCGTGCGGCGGCAGGGCCCGACGTGGGGCGCTACCTGAGGGCGCAGGGCAGGTCCGAGGAGGAATTACGGCAGGAACTGAGGCCTCTAGCCGTGGAGAGGGTGCGGCGCTCCCTTATATTGACTCAGGTGGCGGAAGCCGAAAATATAGATGTGAGCGATGCCGAGATTGACCAGGAGGTCGAGAGGCTGGTCTCATCGGCGGGCCACCAGGCAGAGGAGGTGCGCCGTTTCTTTGCCGATGTCGATGGCCGAGACGCGCTCAGGCGCCGGCTCCTCGCCCGCAGGACACTGGATCGTCTGGTGAGCATCGCCTCGAGCGAGACCGCCGCGGACGGTGAGGGGCAGGAGGAAGCGGCTGCTGCCACGGAGGAGGAACGAGAGCCCTCTTGAGGTGGCGGCCTGATAGCGAGCAGGCGTTTCCGCCGGCAGCCAAGCGCGATACGATATGCCAGGCGGGGGACAGCGTTAGTAGTATGGGAACGGAGCCCAGAGGGGTGAACCCTATGGATTTGAGGCCCGAAAACATCATCCCCATGGTCATCGAGACGGGCGCCCGCGGCGAGCGCGCCTACGATATCTACTCTCTGCTTCTCCGGGAGCGCATCATCTTCTTGGGCCTGCCCATCGATGACCAGATAGCGAACCTGATCATTGCCGAGCTCCTCTACCTGGAGCGGGAGGACCCCGACAAAGACGTCAACATGTATATCCATTCGCCGGGTGGCATTGTCCCCGCCGGGCTGGCCATCTACGACACCATGCAGTTGGTGCGGCCCGAGGTGGCCACGTACTGCGTGGGCATGACGGCCAGCTTCGCCACCGTGCTCCTGTGCGCGGGGACGCCGGGCAAGCGATTCGCCATGCCCAACGCTACGGTCCACATGCACCAGGCGAGGGGCGGCGTCACCGGACAGGCGGCGGACATCGCCATCGCAGCCAAGGAGATCCTGCGCGAGCAGCAGATCATCCGTGACATCCTGGCCAAGCACACCGGCCAGCTGGCAGAACGCATCGCCCGCGACAGCGACCGCGACTTTTACATGGATGCCCAGCAGGCCAAGGAGTACGGCATCGTTGACGAGATCCTGTCCCAGCCCGGACAATAGGCGTACCGCCGGGCCGGGGCGGGAGGGCCGAGAGGGTAGATAGAGATGGCCAACAGCCGCAGCAGCCGCGTCCTCTACCATTGCTCCTTTTGCGGTAAGAACCAGGACCAGGTGAAGCGGCTCATTGCTGGGCCCGGCGCTGTCTACATCTGCGACGAGTGCGTTGATCTCTGTCGCGAGATCATTGACGAGGAGGCGGCTGGCCCCGCCAAGGCCAAAGTCGGCCCGCACCGCACCCCGCCCCCCAAAGCCATCTACGACCAGCTAGGCGAATACGTCATCGGTCAGGAGCAGGCCAAGAAGGTCCTCTCTGTCGCCGTCTACAACCACTACAAGCGCATCTCCGCCGGCACCCAGTCCGGCGACGTGGAGCTGGAGAAGAGCAACATTCTCCTTCTGGGACCCACCGGCTGTGGCAAGACTCTCCTGGCCCGCACCCTGGCCCGCGTCCTGGATGTCCCCTTCACCATTGCCGACGCCACCGCCCTCACCGAGGCCGGCTACGTGGGCGAGGACGTGGAGAACATCCTTCTCCACCTCATTCAGGCCGCCGACTTCGACATCTCGCGCTCCGAGCGCGGCATCGTCTACATCGACGAGATCGACAAGATCGCCCGTAAGGGTGACAACCCCTCCATCACCCGCGACGTCTCCGGCGAGGGCGTACAGCAGGCTCTCCTCAAGATCATCGAGGGTACGGTGGCCAACGTGCCGCCCCAGGGGGGGCGCAAGCACCCTCATCAGGACTTTATCCAGATCAACACCTCTAACATCCTCTTCATCTGTGGCGGCGCATTCGAGGGGCTGGACAAGGTCGTTGACCGGCGTCTGGGCAAGACCCGCAAGTCAATGGGCTTCCGGGCTGACTTTGCCAACAAGACGGGCCAGGAGCTCGCTGACGAGCTCCTCAAGTACGTCACGCACGACGACCTCCTTCAGTATGGCCTCATTCCAGAGTTCGTGGGGCGCCTGCCGCTGGTGGTGAGCCTGGAGTCGCTCCAGAAAGACGACCTGGTGCGCATCCTCACCGAGCCTAAGAACGCGCTGGTCAAGCAGTTCCAGCGCTTCTTCGCCCTGGACAGCGTAGAGCTGGTTATGACCCCGGAGGCCCTGGAGTCTTGCGCCGAGGAGGCCATCCGCCACAGGACGGGAGCCCGCGGCCTGCGCACTGTGCTGGAGGACACACTTCTGGACGTGATGTACGAGATCCCATCGCGGGGCGACATCAAGAAGTGCGTAGTTAGCGCCGACACCATCCTGGGGCGGGCGCGACCCCTCATGCTGACGCGCTCCGGCCAGGTGGTGGGGGCTGACGCCGAGGGAGAGATCAGGGACGAATCGGCCTGACGACGGGCGCGCCCGCTTGCGCGCAGGCTCTGATGTGCAAGGCCCCAAGCAGGGGCCTTTCCTTTTTGACCGCAAACCGGGGGGATTCTACTCGCGGAAGACGACGAGGACGGCCAGGGATGCCGCCACCCAGAGCAGGATGTCTAGGAGAAGAGGCCAGTCCTTGAGCAGCACCTCCTCGGGGCTTCCCCCCTGGTTCTTGGTGTGGACCAGGAAGAGGTAGCGGAAGATGCCATAGAGGACAAAGGGGATGGTCAGCATCATGGAGTGGTTCTCGGGCAGGTTGTCGGCGGTGAAGGTGTAGAGGCCATAGGCGATGAGGGTGGAGGCCGTGACCGTGGCCGCCAACTGGTTCAGGAGGTCGGGGGTGTACTCCTCCAGGGTGGCCCGGTGCTGGTTGGCCTGCTCTTCCAGGAGGAGCAGCTCGGCGCGGCGCTTGTTGATAGCCAGAAAGAGAGCGCCCAGGGCCGTCACCACGTAGAGCCAGGGCGAGATAGGCACCTCGATGACGAGGGCGCCGCTCATGGCCCGCAGGACGAAGCCTGCGGCGATGGTCATGATGTCCAGCAGCACCGTATGCTTCAGGTAGAAGGAATAGGCCAGCATGAGGGCGATGTAACCAGCCACGACCCCACCGGCCCGCAGGTCAAGGGCGAACATGCCGCCCAGTCCTGCCAGCGAGAGGACGGAAGCCCAACCCAGCGCTGCCTTGGGCGCGAAGGCGCCCGCAGCCACGGGCCGGCGTCTCTTGGTGGGGTGCAGGCGATCCGTCTCGCGGTCACGGACATCGTTGACCAGGTAGTCGGCGCTCGACACGAGACAGAAGAGAACGAAGGCGAGACTGGCCTTGCCGAGCAGCGGTAGCCAGGTATCCACGTCGCGGACGTGCCAGGAGCTGCCGACGGAGAAAATGAGGGCCATGTAGACGATGAGGTTCTTCGTCCACTGGCGGGGTCGCATGGAGATGACGAGGGAGCGTAGGTGGGCGGCGAGGGCGCCGGCTGGCAAGCGCACGGGCGCCGCCTCGGGGGGCGCCCCCACGGGGGCAGGGGCGCCGGTGAAGAGCCGCCGTTGGTTCGCCATCGTTGCTCCGATGATAAGGGCCGCCCCTGGGCCCGTCAACCGAGCGGCCATGGTGCAAGCCGAGAACTAGCTGCCGAACACCTCGCGGTTGGTGGGCATCTTCGACGCTCGCCAGATGGTCAGTCGGCTTTCTCAGCGGCGGCGGGTGGATAACGCCGTAGCGGCGAGCTTTAGCTCGCCACGTGCCTCTGGTCGGTGAGGCAAATGGCGACCTGAAGGTCGCCGCTACGAACTAGGTTTTCTGGCCTCAGTAAAGTTGCCGAAGGCCAGCCTCCAGGCTGGCAGGGGCGGCCAAGCACGAACCCGGCCCACTTCCCTTGAAACTAGTCTCGCGCTCCGGTGAGGAACGCCGCCAGGGCCAGGCCGAACATGGTGGCCGTCCACTTCATCTCAGCATCTATTGTGCCGGCCCAGAGAAGCCCCACGAAGATGGCCAGTGCCACCAGGAAGACGTTTTCCCTGTTCCTCGCTCTGCGTCTCATGTGTTCTTCCTCCTGCACCCGCCCGTCGGGTGCGACTGTGCCATCCCGTCTGTCGCGCGTCAAGCTCTGGACGTAGGCCGCCCTTCCTTGCCTTTTGGCAGGGGTCATTCCTATACTGAATTGCCATGGCGGGCAGGAGTCGCCTGGATGCTCTTCTTGTCCAGCGCGGCCTGGCCGAGAGCCGCGAGAAGGCGCAGGCCATCATCATGGCCGGCTCCGTCGTAGTGGGCGAGAGACCGGCCGTGAACCCGGGAACTCTCGTCGCACTCGATGCCGACATCCGGGTGCTGGCCGGCCCTCAGTACGCGAGCCGCGGCGGCGAGAAGCTGGTCCACGCCCTGGACGCCTTCGCCCTGGACGTGCGCGGCCTGACGGTGGTGGACGCGGGGGCGTCCACCGGCGGCTTCACCGACTGCCTCCTCCAGCGTGGGGCGGCGCGGGTCTACGCCGTCGACGTCGGGCGCGGCCTGCTGGACTGGCGTCTGCGCCAGGACCCGCGGGTGGTGGTGATGGAGGGGGTAAACGTCCGCTACCTGAAGTCCCTGCCCGTCCGGCCAGCCTGTCCGGCAGGCAGGCAGGCGGGTCTGCCCGAGAAGGGGGACCTGGCGACTATCGACGTCTCTTTCATCTCGCTGGAGAAGGTGATCCCGCCGGTCGTGGGTCTGTTGAGAGGGGGCGCACACATCGTGGCGCTGGTAAAGCCCCAGTTCCAGGCCCGGCGGGAGGAAGTGAGGAAGGGCGGCGTGGTGCGTGACCCTCAGGTGCACGCCGCTGTCCTGGGCCGGTTCATCGCCTGGTGCGTCGAGCGCCACCTGCGCCTCCTGGGTCTCACCACCTCTCCCTTGCTGGGGCCGGCCGGCAACAAGGAGTTCTTCCTGCTGCTGGGCGTCCCGTCCGAGGCTCTTTCGTGAAGAAGATCGGTATCTGCTACCACCCGAAGCTGGAGGCGGGGCAGGCCCTGGCCGGGGAGCTGCGCTCGCGGCTCGAACGGGAGGTGAAGGCCGTCTGGGTGAGCTCGGCCTGGGACGAGGAACTGATGCGGGCACAGATGCCCGGCACCGACCTGCTGTTGTGCGTGGGTGGCGACGGCACCATGCTGCGCGCCGCCCGCTCTGTGGTCCCTCACCGTACCCTGCTCCTGGGGCTCAACATGGGGCGCGTCGGCTTCCTCACGGAGATGGACCAGAGCGCCGTCATGCGCCGTCTGCCCGAGATATTGAGCGGTCAGGGGCGAGTCGAGGAGCGTGCCATGCTCCAGGCCGCTGTCGTCTCCGCCGCCAACGGACGCGTCGTCTGGGGCGAAGAGGACTCTTGCCACGATGCCCTCAACGATGTCGTGGTGAGCCGCGGCGGCGCCGCCCACGTGCTCCAGCTCAGCATCATGGCCGATGGCATCAAGGTGGCGGACTACCGGGCCGATGGCGTCATCGTGGCCACGGCCACGGGGAGCACGGCCTATTCCCTGGCCCTGGGCGGGCCCATCCTCTACCCGGAGTGCCGGGAGATCGTCGTGACGCCGGTGGCGCCTCACCTGGCAGAGCGACACTCGGTGGTCCTGCCTTCGACGGCGGTGGTGGAGATAAGCATGGCGGCCGACCAGCGGGCCGTGGTCAGTGTCGACGGAGAGCCCGGTCCGGAGCTCACCCTCTCGCAGGTGCTGCACGTGCGCCTGAGCCCGCACGTGGCCCGCTTCCTGCGGCTGGGCCCGCCTTCGGACTTCTACGCCCGCGTGGCCCGCCGCCTCAACTGGGTGCATCAGCCCGGCGAGGAGTCGCTGCCTGCCCGTCCGGCAGGTGGGTCAGAGGGCGCGTCGATGAGCGAGAGCAGGGAGAGGCCGTGAGCGTGCGGGCGGGGACGCCGCGCAAGGCCGGCGCCGTTGCTCAACGCCTGCGGGTCGAGAAGGCGGGCGTCGGCGATGCTGCCCAGATCCATAGCCTGGTAAACTACTTCGCCCAGCGCGGCGAGATGCTGCCCCGCACCTTGGGCGAGGTGTA
>Ga0315296_10000647_pt1 | contig 31515 bp, 22 predicted proteins | sample YL17G14_18_MG_FD_203921 | JGI IMG/M metagenome (GOLD analysis project Ga0315296, IMG submission 203921) | Sediment microbial communities from Yellowstone Lake, YNP, Wyoming, USA - YL17G14_18 | ecosystem: Environmental > Aquatic > Freshwater > Lake > Sediment | place: USA: Wyoming | collected... | reverse complement strand
CATGCTCTCCTTCTACCCGCTGCTGGAATACGAGAAGGACGGGGCGCTGCGGCGAACCTACCTGAACGCGCTCGAGCAGTGGTGGGAGAACGAGCGGCGCGAGGAGAACCCGCTGTGGATCTACATATACAGCCGCGCCATCGGCAGGCCGGTGGACCCGGAGAAAGCCGAGCGCGCGCTGGCCCGCCACCCCATGGATTCGATCGAGTGGACGGTGCGCAACTCACACCGTCGCGATATCCGCATAGCGCCGTACAATGACCGCTTTGGCCGGGCGGAATCGCTCGATCTGCTGCCTCCCGATGAGCGTCCGGTGATGCGCTGGAACGCGAACCCGTTCCGAATCGACGGCGGCAACGGCGGACGCAGCGAAGACGACGGCGCCGCCTTCTTGCTGCCGTATTGGCTGGGGCGATATTGCTGTGGGCCGTAGGCTGTGGGCTGACGACTGACGGGCCTTGGCTTGGCAGAGGGCAATCGCGATATGGAGCGCCCCTACGGGCCCTCACGGTCCGTAGGCGCGCCCCATCGTCGCGACAGATGAGGGCTACTTCTTTACCGGGGCCTTCTTCTCTTCGGCCTTCTTCTCTTCGGCCTTCTTCTCTTCGCCCTTCTTCGTCTTCTTCTTTTTCTTGACGTCCTTCTTCTCTTCGACCTTCGTCTCTCCCTTCTTCTCTTCGGCCTTCTTCTCCTGGCAGAAGCCAGGCGTCGCGCAGCTCAGGAACGCCAGGGCAACCAGGCAAGCAAGCAGTTTCTTCATTCCTTTTTTCCTCCTTAAAATGCGTCCCGTATGAGAGCAGCGGATCGCCTTTTCCAGTCAGCGGGCCGCCGTTTCTCGATCGGGAGTGCCGCTATTGTCCACAAACCGGCCGCGTTCGTCAACGGCCTTGTGCAAAAAATTTCCTCGAAGCCGCAGCGCGCCAGGGCAGCGAAAGAAAGACCAATGTATCGGCTATTCGCACCGCGACACTGGCCGGCCGGATCCGGGATGGCCGGCAGAGCGGCATCGAACGGCGATCGGCGAAGCCGCGCGCCACAGGCGGCGCATACAAAAACAAAAAAAAGGGCGGCCCAAAGGCCGCCCCTTCCATTGTGGTCCGTGGCTTTCGAGTGGCTTATTGGGTCGCCTTGGTCTTCTTGGCCTTGGCGCCACTCCCCTTGCCGGCGCCCCGGCTGCCCCGCGCCTTGAATTCTTCCTTGTCGATGCTACCGTCGTGGTTGGCATCGAATCTGTCGAAGGCCCTGGGGTTACCGGTCCACTCCTCCTTGGAGATTTTCCCGTCCTTGTTCTTATCCATCTCCTCGAAGGACGCCGTGACGCCCTTCTTGGCCCCTTTCTTTTCGGTCGGGGCCTGGCCCTGCTGCGCGAACAGCGGAGCAGTGGCCACGACGAGCGCCAGAACAACAAGCCCTGCAAGCAGTTTCTTCATTCCTCGTTTCTCCTTTAGGGGACACACGGGTCCGTTTTCCAGAACCCCGTGTTGGGGCCCAAGTATCTGCGGTCCCGTCCCCATTCAAGTTAACACGTCTGTTGGACGGTTGCAGCCACTGCCGCGTTACCTACGGGAAGCGACCGCCGTTAGAGGGGGCGGCGGGAGCGGCCCGCCGGACGGCCCTGCCGGGCCACCAACTGGCTGAGCCGGTCCAGGCATTTGTTCAAACTGTAAGAGGATCGAGCGGCAACCTCGGGTCTCCAACCTGATTCAGTGCTCGAAATGAACCCGATCAGTCGTGAGGTATAAGCTGGACCCACGCTTCGGCCGCTCTGGGGCCGGGGAACCAAGTCCAGCCGGATGTCGCGCCGTCTCGACTGCCGGGCAAGCTCGACCACCAGGCGCTTTGGATCCGGGCTGGTTTCTGGATTCTCAGGAATGGCCCGCGCCCTTAGGCCGAGGAATGACGCCACTCTCTCGCGATCGGCAAGTAGCCAGCTCTCAACTGCCCGGACGGCCACGCAAAAACACATTCCGCCGGCCGGCTCAGGCAACCAGGCGCGATGCAGCAAGGGCGCGCAGTCGTAATCCTGGTCCAGATCGACGAGGATCACCCACGGCTGGTGAACCGCGGCCCGGTTATATCCAGTGCAGCGAAGGCGCAGGAAATCCTTGCCTCTTTTCCCATAAACCCGCGCCGGGGTGGCGCCGACATGACGAAGCAGGCGCGCAAACAGGGCTTCATCGACTGGCCCCTCGACTGCGCCGGAAATAAAGACCGTGGCTGGGACGGTGTTCATGCTTCGAAAAGCGAAAGTTGCTGAGCTCTGGCTGGTTTGGTCCACGGTATTACGGCGTCGGCAAGGGAGGAACCGCCGCTCAGCAAATCCTTTATTTCGCGGAAGCGACTTGCTGGCCGTACCAGCGTGCCTTCAGACCCAGGCAGGAGTAACAGCACCTCATCCAAGCCGATCCCGTCGTCGCGCAGCACATCGGTCGAGTGTGTGCTGACCATGACTTGTCGCCCCGAGCGGCGTTGCATGTGCGCGAACATTTGCGGCACATAGCGAATGACTTCGGAATGAAGGGACAGCTCTGGCTCCTCCAGGAGCAGCGGCCCGCTTCCGTCGAGCACGGCCCACAACAGACCGAGCAGGCGCAGCGTTCCGTCCGAGAAGTCGGCTTCGGTCTGCCAGGCGCCTTGCGGCCTCCAATGCTCGTACTTGCCGCGCATGTGCGGGGTTCCGCGCACGTCGCGCCACAACTCCAGTTCGCGCAGTTGCGGCACAGCCACTCGAAGCGCGCCGCGAATGCGCCGCAACCATGCTTCCCTGGTTTTCGAAGGTGTTCGGGCGATTTGCTCAATGAAATCGCCGCCATATGGATCGCCGTGGCGTCCGACCGAGCGGTCGGGGTCGCGCACCAACTGCGGGACAATATGCAAGTAGCGGACTGACGAGAAGAAATCGGCCACTTCGCGGAACGGCTGGTTGACGTTGACCTGTTCCAGGTAAGTTTGGGTCAGCCGCTCGGGGTCTTGGTTGTCTTCGTCGTTCGGCCGAAGCAGAATCTGTTCACCGTTGCGCTCGACTGCCTCCCTCTTGATGAAAGGCCGTTGCCGATTATCCTGCGTGAAGCGAATCTCGTAATTCCAGTTGACGCTCCCCGCCTGGTCGCTGACGCAGACCTTGACCGCGATATCCGGGTAGCGTCGCGCGGCGAGCGACCGCAGCCGCGAAACTCCGCCGCGCTGCCTTTGAACCGCGGCCTGAAAGCCGCCACCGACGGATACAATGTCATGCAGGAAGCGGAAAACATCCAGGAGATTCGACTTGCCGGATGCGTTCGGCCCGACGAGAAACACACGGCCCTGGAGGTCCAGATCGCCTCGCGTAAAGTTTCGCCAGTTTTCAAGCCGCAAGTGTGTAAACCACCTCAACGGCGGTCGGTGGTTCTTGTCATTGCTAGCCATGCGAGTCTCGTTGCGGAGGGGCGCCTCTCTTTCCCTCCCTTCTCAGGATTGAGTGCCTTCGAAGTTGAGCCCTAACTTTTCTCCCCAAGCGAAGTGTACGTTATGCCGTTCCTGGGGTCAAATCACCGCACATAGATGGGGTTGGAATAGATCCAGGGGAGCAGTTGGCCCCGCACCTGAAGGTGGGCCTCGATGCGGTAGACGCCGGGTGAATGGACGGGGAACAGGAGGCGGCGGCCGGTCTGCCGGCGGATGACGTGGCCGCCGTGAACCAGGCGCAGCACGGCCTCGACCGGCACGCGCACTTCCAGCACCTCTTGCGGCCCGAACGCCACCTCATCACCCATGATGGCGCGGCGCGCGCCCGCTTGCCGCAGCGCGAAGTCGAAGCCGGTGGCTGCCGCCAGCGAATCGAAAGCCACGTAAGCGTGGCCCTCTTCGAGCGCGCGCCGCAAGGCGCTTTCGGTCCTGGAAGACGCCAGCAGATGGGTGCTGACGAAGCGGAAGGTCCGCTCATACAAGTCGGCGTCCGCGCGCCAGAGCGTGCGGCCGGGCGTCAGGTCGCCGAACCGCCACCGCGCCAGGTGGCGCGAGAGTGGGTCGGCCAAGACCAGCCAGGGCGCCTTGTGCGGGTTGCCGCTGGTATCGGTGAGCAGCAGCGCGCCGTCGGCCCGCACCACCAGCCGCGCCCCATTGTTCTGGTGCGCGTCGTTGCCGGCAATCCCCACCACCCGGCGCCGGGTGGTGAAGCGGTCCCACAAGGCCAGGTATTCGTGCGGCTCGCGGAAGATCCGGTAATAGACGCGCAGCGGGTAGCGATCCATCGACCAGAACTGCTCCGAAAGCCTGGAATACAAGGCAAGGTTGGTCTTGCGGGCGTCGGCGTGGAGATTGTAGATCTCCATGCCCGTCCAGCCCTGGATGTCCCAGCGCCGCCGGGGATCATCCGGGTGGTCCAGGAAGACGACGGCGCCCAGTGCCCGCAAATCATTGACATAGCCCTGCAAGGGCTCGTGGGGGTCGTAGCGGTCCGGGGGCCGGTCCAGAAACAGCGGCATCACGCCATCCCGCATCTCCGCGCCGACGATGAACAGGATCCCGCCGTGCTCGCCGCGCAAGCCGCGCCGGATCACGTCGGCGTCGGTCAGCCAGCCGAAGTGATCGGTCATGATGAGGTAATCGATGCCGGCACGCTGCCCCGCGGCGATGATCTCCCCCGGTGTCCCCATGCTGTCGTGGGAGAGATCGGAGTGGCAGTGGATGATGCCGCGGAGGTCGATCAGCCCGTCAGCCAACGGCTCGGCCGGCGCCCGCTGCCGCCCCAGCGCGGCCAGCGCCGCTTCGGTCCTGGGATAAACGTAGAAGCGCCGCCAGGCAAACGGCGCCTGGCAGAGCAGGACAACCACAAAGGCACCAAGAACACAAAGAAGCACAAAGGACTTCTTTGCGATCTTGGTGTGGTTCGCGGCCTTGCCGAGAGTCCTCATGGCACTTTTGATACGAAAGTACCCATGCGCAACACGGCGCCCTGCAACCGCACACGCGCCGAGCGCTGACTGGCCGCGGCTTTCGCGCTGGCAGCCGACGTGCACCAACTTGCCCAGACGAAGTGGCGCGCGGCGAGAGGAGTCAGGAGGCGCCCCGGGATCACATGCTCCAGGCTCCTCTCGCAGCAATCTTTGTGTCGGCCCTGCGGGCTGCGGCGCTAACGCATAGGTGTCGGCGCATCTTCGACCGCTATTCCAACTCGCCTCAAGACCGAGGCCACACCGCTCGCATCCAGCCGCGTGGCATCGTATTCCACCGTGATCGACTTCCGGCCGGCATCCGTCTGGACCTTCCGAACGCCAAAGTTCGAATGCTCGTCACCGATACAACTCAGCGATTCCGGGCGCACTTCGCCCTGGTAATGAAACGTGATTTCAACGGTTGTCATCTGGCTCACTATATCAGGTGTCAGGTTTCAGGTTTCAGGTGTCAGGTGTGAGTGCCTACTGCCTACTGCTTACTGCCTGCTGCTTACTGCCTGCTGCTTACTGCCTACTGCGGCCTGGATCACGGCAGGATGGTGATCTGGATTGCGTTGCTGGAGCGGCCGGCGGCCTGGATAAAGAGCGGCACGACGCCCGCCGCGGCTTCCGGCGGAACGCGCACGTTCACCTGATTGACGCCGGGCAGCCCGGGAGCAGCGCCGGCGTAAGTGACTTCGGCCGGCACGCCGCCGATGGTGGCCGTGACGCGGTTGACGGCGGCGATGGCGCCGCCGGCCGCCGCGCCGGCGGGCAGCGCCGAGGCCAGCGCGCCCAGGCCGGTACCATAAACCGCCACGTAATCACCCCGCCGGGCAGCGCCGGGGGCGAGGCCGAAAATGCCGGGCGCGGCAGACACCACCGTAACCCGCTCGGCCGGCGACGGGCCGTTGTCGGAGTTCACCACCAGGTCCTGGTCGCCCGGCGGCACGCTGAACGGCACCTGCGCGTTAATCTGGTACGGCGAGACGTAGAGCAGGGGCGCCGGCCGTCCGCCGATCAATACCGACGTGGAGCCGACCAGCACCGGCAACGGGAGGCGCGTGGCGCCGCCCGTCGTGCCCGCCAGGTTCCTGCCAAAAATCGAGACAATCATGCCGGGAGCGAGCGGGCCGGTGTAGCTGGCGGCGTTCACTGCCCCGCCGCGGTTCACCGCCGGTTGCGCCCCGGCCGGCGCCTGCTCAGCCGCCAGCTCGTACCAGACCGTGCGCTGCTGGCCGCTATCGAACAGCAGCGTGAACTCGTCGTTGGCGGCGCCCGGCGCAGCGGCGATTTCCGTCACCCGCTTGCCCTGCGAATCGAGCGCATAAATGCGGTAGGCGGTTCCGGGCTTCAGGCGCAGCGCGATGCTTCCGGCCAGCGGCTCGACGATGGTGGGCGCCCCGCCCCAGCGGTTGTCCACCGAAGTGCGCGTGCTGTTCCAAACCATGCCGGTGTTTTGGTGCCGCGTCAGGGTGGAAAGCAGCAGCCTGGCGGAAGCGGCCAGGGGCCGGCCATCGAGCGGCTGCAAGGTAATCACGGCAAACTCCGCCGGGCCGGGCCGCAGCGCCACCGTCATGCTCGGCAACCGGATGGTCTTGCCGGCCAGAAAGCCGGACAGGGCTTGCAACGACGGCGAGTTCACCTGGAACACGGGCGCGCTGCCGGACGTGCGGTCCAGCGTCAATTCGCCGTTATCGCCGGCCAGCACCGCCGGCGGCGAGGCCGCCAGGGAATACTGCGGCGCATTCGCCGCCTGGAAGCGGCCGATGCGCACGCTCGTTTGGAAGGCCACCGCGGGGTTGACCCCGCGCAACTGGTAGTAGGTCTGCAAGTTGAGCGAAGGCGCCAGCATCAGCTCGTCGTGGCCGGCGGCCAAATCCACGCGCCCGGCGGCAACGTTGTTCTGGCCGGCCAGGAAAATGCGCGCCGCCACCGGCATCTGCGCCGCCTTCATGGCGTTGCCGGCGATGCTGAAAAAACTCGATGAGTAGGCCGGGAAGTAGTTGTCCGGATTGGCCTGGTAGTCGAAGTGCAATATCTCATCCCAGTCCTGGAAATTGCCGAACGCCGTCATCCACAGCAGCCATTCGGCGCCGTAGTCGTTGGGGAAGGGCTCGTTGGTCTCGCTGAACGTAAATGGTTTGCCTGCAACAGCCGATGCGGCAAGGTTAAACAAACTGTTGAAGGGGTCCAGGGCGAACGAACGGTTCCGCATCACCCAGCCCGTGGCCGACCACGCCGGCACAGCCGGCCAACTGGGGTGGTCGGAATAGATATGCGCGTCCACGAAATCCAGGCGCGCCTGAACCTCGATGTCACCGGGGTAGAACCAGTAGGGTGCGGTGCCGGTCACCAGCGCGCCCGCGCCGATGACGTTGCGGACGTGGTGCCGCATGTCGTCGAAGTAGTCGCGTTCGGTGTCGAAATAGAACTGGGCCACGTCGCGGACGCGCGCGTCGCTGTAACGGCCCAGGTCGCTGACCGGGGGCCGGCCCACGGTGCCGGCCGCCAGACTTTCGTCCGCGGCCAGCCCGATGGGCGCGATGGAGCCGAACGTCACGGTGTCGAGCCAGACGGTGCCGGTGGCGGCGCCGATGTTGAACACAAGCTGCACGTGCCCCGGCTCGCTGAAGGCGCTGCGAAAGCTTCCGCGCCCCACCTGCCATTGCCCGGTGGCGGTGAAGTTGCCGATGGTGGCGTAGCTGGTCCAGGGATCCAGGTCCCGCTGCAGGATGACGTTGATGGGGAACCCGGCGGTGCCCTTGAAGGCGAACGTCACCTCGTAGCGCTGGCCGGCCTCGATGGTCAGGCCGCGCTGCAACAACTGGACGTGCCAGTTGGTTCCGTCCACGGCCGTCACATCCACGCGCGCGGCCTGCTGGCCGTCATAAGCGTCGGCGACCGCCGCATAGGTGGCCTGGGCCGCGCCCTGCCGGTTCTGCGACCAGTTCTGCAGGCCGGATTCGAAACCTGGATTGCTCAGCGTGTTGCCGGAATCGTAGCCGGCGCCGCGCCAGGCCTCGGCCAGCGCCGCCTGGTTGCCGTAGCGCTTCACCAGCCACTGGTTCCACAGCCGGTCCAGCTCCGCGCTGTAGTAGGGCGGCAGCGTCTCCGACCGCGCGGGATCGTAATGCACCCTGCCGTTCCGAAACGAATACAGCAGCGAGTCTTCGTTGGTGATCTCGACGAAGGCCACGGCCGGATCGTCGGCCAACCGCAAACCGGTGTAGGGATTGGTGTGGCCGAGCAGGTCGGTGGCGTACTTCTTCTGCAGCTCGATCATTACCGCGTCGAACTGCGTCGCGCCCTTGTTGTAATCGGATGACTGGAAGCGGTTGTATTCGGCCACGCCGTCCCCCGAGCGGAAGAAGCGCGATACGTGCAGGTTGATGTTGCTGTAGATGCCGCGCTTCTTGAGTTGGAAGATCAGGTAGTCGAGGCGGCGAAGCTGCAGCGGGTCGAGGTGTTGGGTGTCGTTGGGGTAGACGGGGTCCCAGATGCCACGCGGCCGGTTCCCGCTGTCCATGTGGTGGAAGCGCACCAGGTTGATGCCCATGCGCGCCAGCCGCGTGGCCAGTTGGTCGGCCGCGTCCAGCGGGACCTGGCCCGTGTATTCCCCCGCGCGCTGCGGGGCGTCGGCGTTGGGCGGGAAGCAGGTGTTGAACGTCAGGTTGGTGCCAAAGAAGCGCGCCCGCCGGCCGGTGTTGGCAAAGTAGAAGCGGCCGTCGGCCGCCGTCATCAGAAACCCGCGGCGGTCGATCACCTGGGCCGCATCCTCGCCCGGCACATCCACCAGCAGGTCGGAGGCATCCACGGCGCTGCCGGCCGACACCGCCACCGTCGGGTTGAACGGGAACCAGTCCGTCAGATCGATTTGCTGCCCGAGCGCCGATCCGCAGAACAGCAGCGCCAGGATCACCAAGAGGAAGCCACCAGGCACGGCTGCATTGTAATCCGCGGATTACGCGGATTCACGCGGATTTCGGGGCCCAATCCACAGATTTCGCGGATGTCGCAGATTGGGCCCGGTCAGTCTGCGGAATCTGCGCAATCTGCGGATTGGTCTGAGGATTTGCTACCAGTTGCCGGAAGCGCTGGCGTATGATACAACGCGGCTTCGCTAGCAAATCCTCCGCGACGGGGTTGACGTATGAAGAAAATCCCTCTGATTGTGGCAGCCTCACTGGGCGCCTTCGTGTTTGGAATCATCTCGACTTTCTGGGGCCAGGTGGTGGTTCCCAGCCTGGGCAGCATCGCCACCACGGTGCTGCTGGCCAATTCCATCGGGCTGGTGATCGGCAGCATTCTTGCCGGCCCGGTGATTGACAAGCTGGGGAACAAGGTGGCCATGGTGGTGGGCATTGGGCTGGTGGCCGTGGGCGCCTTTGGCCTCGGGCACATCGGTGGCAGCGTGGCCATCGGCTTCGCCATGGCGCTGCTGGTGGGCATCGGAGGCAGCGCCATCGTCACCGGCGCCAACGCCGCGGTGGGCGACATCGCCGACACCGACGCCGCCCGCGGCAACTGGGGCAACATCATCAACAACTTCTTTGCCGTGGGCGCCTTCATCGCCGGCAACACCTTCGGCGTGCTGGTGGGCAAGGGGCTGAAGATGGCGGAACTGGCCACCTATATGGGGATTCTGGGCGTGGCCGTCTGCGTGTATTACGTAGTGATCAGTTTCCCGCCGGCCAAGGCCACCGGGGCCAGCATGACGGCCGGCGCCGGACAGGTGCTCAGCCGCGGCTTGTTCTGGGCGCTGGCCGCCAGCCTGTTCTTCTATGTGGGCTGCGAAGGCTCGATCTGGTACTGGCTGAACAAGTACCTGACCGAAGGGCTGAAGTTCACGGCCCAGGCGGCCGGGGTCACCATCTCGGTGTTCGCCCTGGGCATCATCATCGGCCGCATCATCTCCTCGCTGCTGCTGGCGCGGAACCTGCTGGGGCCGCTGACGCTGACGCTGATAGGCGCCATCGGCATCGCGGTTTCGTTCACCGGCCTGCTGTTCGCCGAGGACCTGACGACGGTCCGGGTGCTGATCGGCATCGCCGGCGCCTGCATGGGGCCGCTGTTCCCGACGCTGCTGGCGGCCACCGGCATCAACTTCCCGCGGAATATCGGCACGGCCATCGGCCTGGCGATCACGGGCGGCTGGCTGGGCTACGTGTTTATCCCGCCGGCGATCGGGTATGCGCTGAACCTCGGCCTGGTCAGCAACCTGCGCAACGGCCTGTTCTTGACCAGCGGCGCGGCGGTGCTCCTGGTGCTGATGAACCTGATCGCGCTGGCCCTGTCCGGGAAGGGCAACAGCAAAGCCGCGACTGCAAAGTGACGAGTGATGAGTGACGAGATGGCCACTTGTCACTTGTCACTCTTCACTTGTCACTGCAGTTCGGCGGCGGAACAGGCGGGCCAGGGCGCGGAAGATGGCGCGCAGGAACAGCACGAACAGCGCCGCCAGCGCGGCCACGATGGCCAGCGTGATGTAAGGGTGGTGGGCGGCCATCCACAGCAGGAAGACCACGAAGGCGTCCTCGCCCAGGCTCAGCGCCCAGTTGCTGAAGGGCTCCGGCGAGGCATTCACGGCCAGGCGCGCCGAGGCTTTGCTGCCGTGCGACTGCAGCGCCAGCGCCGCCCCCACCGCCGTCATCAGCGCCTGCCAGTGGGCAGGCTGGCCGGAGAACATGCCGCCGGCCAGGCCCGCTCCCACGGGAATCCGGATGAAGGTGTGAATCGCGTCCCAGATGTTGTCGAAGTACGGGATTTTGTCGGCGACGAATTCCACCGCGAACATCGCCAGCGCCACGCCGATCACCCAATCGTTTGCCAGCCCGCTGAGCGGCGGCTGCAGATGGATGACGCCGTAGCGCTGGAGCAGGCCCAGCATGGCCACGCTGGCATAAGCGTTTAGGCCGGAGGCCAGCGCCGAGGCCAGCGCCAGGGCCAGCAGTTCCGGGAAGTTCGGAGGCATGTCAAACATTGTAATTCGGAGTGCGGAGTGCGGAGTGTGGAGTTTTGGCACTCCGCATTCCGCACTCCGCATTCCGCACTTGAATGGGAGGCAACATGCGCAGGCTTCTGCTTGCATTGATTCTTTTGTCGTTGATGGCCGGCCCGGCGGCCGCGCAACTCGGCTCGACGCAGGCCCAGAAGCTGTATGAAGAAGCGGCCACGGTTGTGGAACGAGGGCCGGCGGCGCCCGGGCAGAAGGACAGGCTGATTCCGCTGATGGAGCGGCTCCACAGCCCGCGCGGCTGGAACAACACGGCCGACGTTTACGAGCTGCTGCAATTTGTGCGGGCGCACCAGGCCATGCTGCACGCCCTGCCGGCGACCAAGGCAACCGAGGAACTGGACAGTATCGCCGCCCGGCTCGACAGCCACCTGCGGGGCCTGCTGGCCGCGGTCGAGCGCCGCGTGCGCAACCCCGACCGCGACAACCTGGCCCGCTACGCTCCCGCCAATGACAAGCTGCCCCCGCCGGCCTCCGGCGAACAGCGGGTTCTGTTTCTCGGCGACTCCATCACTGACGGCTGGAAGCTGGCCGAGTACTTCCTTGATAAGCCCTACGTCAACCGCGGCATTTCGGGCCAGATCACCGGCGAGATGCTGGGCCGCATGAAAGCCGACGTGCTGAACCTGAAGCCGGCGGCCATGGTGGTGCTGGCGGGCACCAACGACCTGGCGCGCGGCGTCGCCGTGGAAGTGATCGAAAACAACCTGTCGATGATCGGGGACCTGGCGCGCGCCAACGACATCAAGCCGATTTTCGCCTCCATCCTGCCGGTCAGCGATTACGCCCGGGACCGGCCGGCGCAAACGCCGCAGCGGCCTCCCGAAAAGATCCGCGAGATCAACGCCTGGCTGCAGTCTTACTGCAAGGCGAAGGGCTTCGAATACCTCGACTACTTCCCGGCGCTGGCTGATGAAAAGGGCCTGCTGAAGGCCGAGCTGGCCGACGACGGCCTGCACCCCAACGCCGCCGGTTACAAGGTCATGGCGCCGCTGGCGCAGGCGGTTATCGATAAGGTGCTGGCGCCGCCCCCGGCGCCGCCCCGCCGCCGCAGGTAGAAATTCCAAGTTCCAGGTTTCAAGTTTCAAGTTCGGGAACCTGAGATTCCCGGGAGTGGCTCAATGCGCACAATCGCTGCGGTCTTGCTGGCCGCATTCGCTGTTTCCATCCCTGCCGCCTGCCAGGAGCCGTCGGGCGCCCAACTGAAGGCGCTGCTGCAGCGGCTCGAAGCGAAAGTCGAACAATTGACCAGCCAGGTGGAGTCCCAACGCGCCGACATCGAGCGGCTGCGCGCGGCCCTCAATTGCGGATTGCGGAATGCGGATCACCGGCAAGCCGGGACAGGTTGTGGATTTCAAACCACGCCGACAATGAACCCGTAATCCGTTGTTCAGAACGCGAGAAATCCGCAATCCGAGTTCCGAGATCCGCAATCGGGAAATCCGCAATCCGAAATCCGACAGCAGGAGGTGATTTCCGACGTTCAGCTCTTCCGAAACCCCAACCAGATCCAGCTCGCGTCCCTGGCCTCGGGCTTCCCGGTGCTCATCAATCCGGCGCTCGGCGTTGCGCTCTCCGGCCCCATCAACGAACAAGGCTCGGCCACATCCACACCGGATCGGACCCGCTACTACGCGCCGCATTATCGGATCGTTCATCTGGGCTACCGGCTGCAACATGACGGCTGGATGCTGCGCGGGCGGGAAATGCCGGCCTGGCTGGATGTCAGGCTGGCCCGCAACGTCGGCGCCAGCAAGCTGCGCGATGCCGTGCTGATCGGGGCGAGTGTTGGCGAGATCCGCCGGGCGGGCGACGTGAGGTTCCTCTACGAATACCTGATCAAAGACGCGAATTCACTGGTCCCCCAGTTCACAGATGATGACGTGGGGACGGGCAGCGGCACCAACATCGCGGACCACGGCATACGCTTCGATCTGGGCTTGGCGCGCTTTCTGCAATGGGAGAACCTGCTGTTCGTGCAGCACCAGCGCCGTGCCAGCAACCCGGCCGAAAACCTGTTCGTTCCCCTGCCGCGTGGTGCGAACCCCACGTTCCGCTTCCTGAGCCAGCTCAATTTCTCGTTCTGAAGCTGCTGGCCGCAGATTTCACCGATTGCACAGATTGCATTCCATGTAATCTGCGAAATCCGCGGCTGCGGCTCTCAGTGAAGAACAGTGCGCACTCCGCCGCGCAGTCTGCCGGCATCCTTGCGGACTAGTTTGACTTGGGTGTGGTGGGTGCGCTTCTCGCCGGCGGAGATGGGATAGTAGCCGGCAACGTACTGCATCTGCACCTGGACGGCGACGGCGCGCATGATCTCGCGGACGATGACACTGTTCACGACAGGCGGGTCGAAGCTGCGCCCGCCGGTTAGCCCGCCCAAGTCGGCGAACTCCTGGATCTGCATCTCCTTGTCGCGGGCGTTGGCCTGCCGGTTCACCGTATTGGCATCCGGGATGCCCCTCCGCCCCATGGGTCCGCCGCCGCCCCCCCCACCCATCGCCTGCCGCAGCACCCGCTGATGACCGAGCACCACCGGATAAAGCGACACGCCATAGAAGGCAGCCATGCGCGCCGCGTCCTTGGGCGGCATCTTCGTCGTCGCGAAACCGTCGGAAAACACAACCATCAATCGCGAGGCGTTGCCGCCCGATTCGGCCGCGTCGCGGGCGGTGGAAATGATGCTCTCGTAGAGCCTGGTGCCTGCATGAGTGAAGTCGAAGACCCCGTTGAGGGCCGACTTCAATTGAGAGATCTCGCGAGTCGGCTTTACGAATCGTTTCCAGCGGTTTGCGAACGCGTACACCGCAACACTGACGTGCCCGCCGATACCGTCCAGAAGTGTTTCCTTGATAGCGAAAGGGTCCAGCAGGCCGATGTTCATCACGCTGAGGCTGGCGTCGAACAACAGCAGGATTTCCACCGGGGTGCGCCGCCCGGTCCGCGGGCCCTCGAAGACGGCCAGCTTTTGCGGTTTCCCGTCTTCCAGCAGTTGGATGTCCTCGGGCCGCAGGTCATCGACATACCTGTTTTTCTGAACGACGTGGAAATTCACCAGGGCGAGTTTCGTTTCCGTCCGGATTATGAACCCGGGCTGCTGCTCTTGCGCGGCAGGCGCTGTGGGCGGCGCTGACTGACACCGCGCACCAACAGCGGCACAAACGAGAAGCCCGAGACATGAGACAAGTCGCTTCACAAAGCGGCGCCATCTTAGCAAAGATTCATTGCCGCAGGCGATAGGCGAAGACGCCGCGATTGAGCGAGAGCATAACGTCGGCGCCTTCTCCGACCAGGCGGGACGTCTCCAGCACATGGCCGCTTTCGTCAACGGCTTCTGCAATGTCAGGTGCGGGCAGGCGCCTCGGCAGCAGCGCCCAGCGCAGGCGAACATCGAATGCCGCGCTTTCCGGCAGTGGCGTCAGCGAGACATTGTTGCCGTCCCAGGCCAGGCGCACGGCGCCGGCGGCGGTCAAAGGCCCGATGCTGACGGGGCCGCCCGCCCGGGGGTTCACGTACAGCATGCCGGGCGAGCGCGCCCATTCGACGACCGCGCCGCCCAGCCGCTCCACGGCCGCTTCCGCGTTTTCCTTGCCCGCCGGGATGCGCGCGTAAAAGCCGTACTGGGCCAGCGAGTGTCCGGCTACGCTCCAATCGTCGGCGCCGCGGTTCACCCACACTTCCCCGCCGTTATCCCAGGTGACGTGCTGGCGATGAAGGTTGCCGGCGGCGAACTCCACCGAGCGGATTCGCCGTAGCGCCAGCGCCCGCATCACATTGTCGAGCAGCCAGTACTTGCGCACCACGTCGCGCCCGAACGGCGCCTTGACCATCGCCGGATGCCCCGTGAGCACCTCGGTGGAGACGTAGTCGTCGCTGTAGATGCCGTGTGCGTTGCGGTCCAGCCCGGCGGCGTAGCGGGTCTCGTAGCCGGCGCCGTGCAGCACGAAGCGGTCGTGATGGGCGGCGTCGAACCACGGGACGCGCTCGGCGTCGGCGCAGCGGATCGGCCACGTGGCCCAGCCGTACTCGCCTGCCGGCGGCACATCGACGCGCAAGTGGTTGGTCTGCGCGCCGTCGAGCCGGCCGATCAACTGGTCATGGCCGCTCTCGGAAACCTGCGGGGCGTTGTTGCCCAGGTAGCGGCGGATCCAATCGAAGGCCTCACCCCACGTATCGCGGGTGACGATGCGGTCGATGAAGCGCCCGTCGGCGGTCCACGAGTCGTACGGGCCGATCGATGACCAGACGTCGATGAAGAAGGCGGTAGGAGCGAAGCCGTCGCGGATCAGGCGCAAGTTGCGTTCCAGGTAGGGCCGCAGGCGCTCCGTGCTCCAGCGGTAGGATTGCGCCTCTCGCCCCCTGTTGAACCAGGCCTTCACCGGCTGCCCGTCCTTGTGGAACGCGATCTTCTCGTAAGAAAAGCCCTCGGCATCAGGATAAAAGTCGATGTAGTTGTCGTGCGGGGCGAACAGCATCCCGTTCTGCCTGGCCGCGGCCACCAGATCCTGGAACTCCTCGAAGGTGCCGAGCCTGGGGTTCGGCGGATAGATGTCGGGCAGGCGGTAGTCATAGCCCCAGCGCTGCCAGTTGTGCCAGACCACCAGGGCATCGCGCAGGCCGTAACGGGCGGCGCGCCGCAAGGCGGCTGCGCTCTCGCCGTAGCGGCCGCCCCAGAGGTCGAACACGAACCGGCCCGCCAGCGAAGCGACTCCGGGCGCGGCCTGCAGCCCGTTGGTCTCGCGCCAGGCGGCGACCGCCTCCCAGATGTTGCCGGCGGGGATGAAGGCGAGGGTTTGTTCGTGCGCCGCGTGCAGGGTGTACAGGCCGGCGGCCGGATCCACCTCCAGCCGCGTCGGCGGCACATCAACGGCCTGGAGAAGCGACAGGCCGCCCGCAAAATCAAAACCCACGAACGAGGTGGAGAGCCGGTGGCCATCGAAGCCCAGCGAGAAGGCTTGCGGTTCCTGGAGCACGTTGCCCGCTCCGGCGTAAACGCGGCGCGCGCCCTGGCTCCAGCGCCCGGCGCTCACGTCTTCGAGGTATACGGCCAGCCAGGGCCGCGCCGCCGGCGCGTTTTCCAGCCGGAAGTGAGCGCGGAGGGCGCCGGCCTCGGTCCACAATTCCCCCACCAGATCAAACCCGCCGGCCCAGCTTTGGAAGCGGTGGCGGACGCGATACCGGCCGGCCGCCGCCTCCTCGCGGGCCTCGATGAAAGCGGCCGGGGAGCGCCAATCCTCCAGCGCGTCGTCCAGGACGCGCACCCGGAAGCCCTGCAAGAATAGCCTGGCGTTATCGCGCCCAAAAGCGATCACGGAATCCAGCAGGCCCCGTCGGCCCGGCCAAAGGCGGACCTCCCAGGCTTGCCCGGCGCGCCCGAGTCGGGCGCGCTGGAGGCGCCCCAGCAGGCGCGAACCGGCCGCGGCGGACGGCGGAAAGGCCGGCGCAGCGGGCGGCGTGCCGGCCACCACCACCGGCTCGGCCCAGTACGACTGGTCGCAGTTGGTGTCGTTCTTGGGCCCGGGATGAGACTCCAGTTGCAGGCGGATGTCGCGCCCCGCGAAGCGCCCCAGGTCGGCTTCGCCCTCCTGCCAGGTCTTGGCGTCGGTGTGGCGCTCGAACAGCACCTCGCCTTGCGCGCCGGCCGGCGCGTCAAAAGCAACCACACGCACCCGGAAGGTCACACCATCGCTGGGCCGCTCCTTGGGCGGAGTGTGATCGCGAATGGCATTGGCGAAACGCAATTTGAGCGGCGCCGATCCGGGCAGCCGCAGCGGGAATTCGACCAGGGCCGTTCCCGCGCGCCCCTGGCTGTACGGCGGATGAATGCCGATCGCTTCCCGCGCGCCGCCGCGGTCCACGCGGAGGCCGAACTGCACGGAGGCCCGCGTCTGCTCTTCGGAACCTTGCCAGCCGGCCGGCATGACCAGCGGCCGGGCGCCGAACACCTGGATCACCGCCTGGCGGGCCGGCAGGCGCCACAAAGCCATGCCCCGGTCGGCCAGCAGTTCCATCGGCTTCCATTCGGTCGCCGGCTGGGCGCGCCCGATTCGGGCGCGCGGCGGGCGCGGCAGCCGCGTCTCCACAATGAGCACGGGATGAGCCACCAGTTCCTGGCCGGCCGCTTGGAATTCGGCAAATACGTGAATGGGGTAGTGAGCGCTGTAACTGCCCGCCGCCGGCGTGACCGTAAAGGAGTGCCGAACCGCGGCCCGCGGCCCGATGGAGAAGGCGATGGCGCCTGACGGCTCGGCGCGCCAGCCGTCGATCAGTTGAACCCGCAATGTGCCCTGCAGCGCCGCGTCGCCCTTGTTGTCGAGCACCACGGTGATGGGCGCCGGGGCGCCGGCCTGTGCGATCGTCGCCGGGCCTTCGATCCGTACCGAGAGCGGCCCGGCGGCGTCCTCCGGGGGCGAATAGGCACCCAGGGCCGCGGGTAAAGCAAGAAAGAGAGCAGCCGTTATCTGGAAGTGGCGGAGTGTTCGCATGGCAGTCAAACGTGCTTTGTAGCACACTTCGTCCCGTGCCGGGGCCGCTGCAATCTTGCGATCTGTGGTAGTATGGCGGGCGAGACAGGCGAGTGGGTCTCGGGGGCCGCTTAGCGCGCCTTCCGGCGCATTCGTTTGCCGCCGGCGTGGCGGCACGGGAGTAGGCGGGCGGCGGAGTAGGGTGTGACTTGTTCTGTTGCAGGCGCCGGGCCGAGCCCGGGTCGGGTTTCCAGAAGAGTTGCGCTGCGCATCGCGGCTGGCGTGGCTCTGGCGGTTTTCTACACCCTCACGCTGGCCCAGGCGGCAACCCTCAGCCGTTATCCCTACCTCCAGAACGTGGCTTCCGATCAGGCCACGGTGATGTGGGCGACGCTGGAAAGCGGCTCCGGCAGCGTTCGCTACTCCCTCGACCAGAAAACGTGGCGCACCGTGACGGCGCGCATCCGCGCCTTCCTCCCGGCGCAGACCGGCCTGGTATTTACCTTCTACCAGTACGAAGCGGACCTGTCGCCGCTGTCGCCGGCGACCGACTACTACTACCAAGTCCTTGTTGACGGCGCGGGAATCGCCGACGGAACCGGAACAATCATTCAGCCGATTCGCTTTCGCACGGCCGGGCCCGGGCCCTTCAATTATCTCGCCTTCGGCGACTCCGGCATCAATTCCACGGAGCAGCGCACGCTGGCAGCCATGATGATGCGCGAGCCGAATGTCTCGCTGGTGGTTCATACCGGCGACATCGCCTACCTGCACGGCACCTTCCAGGAATTCCAGTCGAATCACTCCGACATCTACGGCAATAGCTCGCCGAGCCTGAACGGGAACATGATGCGCAGCCTCCCGTTCTTCCTGACTCCCGGAAACCATGAGTACTACACGCCGGACTGGACCCTGTTCCCCTACCTGTCGCTGCATTCGTTTCCCAAAGAGGGAGTGCCCGCGGCCGACGCCAATTATTACTACTCGTTCGACTGGAGTAACGCCCATTTCGTCTCGCTGGACGCCAATCTGAAGGAGTCGTTCGAGCCCAACGAACAGTGGAAGGTACGCGCCGTCACGCCGCTTACCAGCGCCATCAACGGCGACGGATACATGCTGAAGTGGCTGGAGCAGGACCTGGCGGGCAGCCGCAAGTTCTGGCGCATCGTGTTCTTCCACCAGTCGCCCTATGCCGGCGGAAACAATGCGAGCGATCCGGCGGGCAAGGCGTTCCGCGACTATATCGCGCCCATCCTGGATCGTCACGAGGTGCCCCTGGCAATGAACGGCCACGAGCATAGCTACCAGCGCAGCAAGCCCATCCGCAACCACCTGGCCGTGGCAGCAGGCGAGGGCACCGTTTACATCACCACGGGGGGCGGCGGTTACGCACTCTATCCCCTGACGCCCCCGTCCCTGGTCGGCGACGTGTCAGCTTATGCCGAAAAGGTGTTCCACTACATGCGGGTGGAGGTGCAGCCCTACCAGACCACGGTGCGCGCCATCCGGATCGACGGGAAGGAAATCGACCGGCTCACGCTGGCGCCGAAACCGCGCGTCGATGCGGCGGTCAATGCCGCCTCCTTCACTCCGGCGCTCTCCCCCGGCAGTCTGTTCAGCATTTTCGGAAGGTACCTGGCCGCCGACGAGGGCCAGGCGCAAAGCCTCCCGCTCCCCACGCAGTTCCCGGGCATGGGCGTGACGTTAAACGGCTACCCCTTGCCGTTGCTGTACGTTTCCAGCACCCAGATCAACGCCCAGTTGCCTTTCGATATGAAAGGCGCGGCAACGTTGCGCGTAACCACCTCGAACGGCCTCAGCGAGATTCCGGTCAATATCGCCGACGTGGCGCCGGCAATCTTCGTGGCCAGCACCGATCAGGGGCAGTTCCCGGCGGTCTTGCACGCCGACGGGACGCTGGTCTCGCCCTCGGCGCCGGCCAAAACCGGCGAGGTGGTTTTGATCTTTTTGACCGGGCTGGGACAGGTGAACGGGCAGATTACCTGTGGGCAGGCGGCACCGGCCTCGCCCCCGCTGACGGTCACCGCGCAGGTGCAGGTGGAAATCGGCAGTGGGTCCCGCCTGTCGCCGGAGTTCGCCGGCCTGGCGCCTGGTTTCGCCGGCCTCTACCAGGTGAACGTACAAGTGCCGCCATTAGCCGGCGGCAATCACACCCTCCGCATCATCGCGGCGGGCAGCAGCAGCAATCCGGTCACGCTCGCCGTCGCCTCCGCCTCCCAATAGGCTGTAGGCTGTGGGCCCTCGGCGGTAGCAGAACTCCATTCAAGACAACAGAGCCGTCCCGCCATGCGGGATCAGCGAGCGGGTGCCCCGCAAGGCCAACGCAGCGCTGCGCCAGCACCCGCTCGCTGACGCTCGCGGCTCTGTTGCTACGCTGTCGGCGACTGCTTACAGCCTACTGAAAATCCCGGGCGTCGGCGAAGGGCATCGCGCGATTCGAGAAATCGGGCCGGTAGTAATCGGCAGCGGCCTCTTCCAGCGGCTGGATCCAGCCGTTCTCAAAGCCGAGTTCGTCGATCCATTCCACGACCTGCTGGAGTTCGCGCGGCCGCACTTTGCGGCTCAACAGCGGATACAGGTCGGTACCACCGGCCTTGTGCGACGGATAGTACTGCGACATCACGCTCAGCGTCACCGAGGTGGACAACTCGCCGGCAATCCACTCCAGGCTGTCGCGCAGGCCGGCCAGGCCGTTGGGCAGCACCAGCAGGCGAATCACCAGCCCGTGGCGCAGCAGGCCTCGCTGGTCGAAGATCGCCGCGCCGCCCACCTGCCGGTACATTTCCTTGACGGCCGCCCGCGCGCCGGCAACATAGCGGGGCGCCTTGGAATAGCGGCGCGCGGCCTCGTCGTCGGCGTACTTCAAGTCGGGCAGGTAGATGTCGAACACGCCGTCGAGCCGCCGAAGAACCTCGACGCTGTCATAGGCGTTGGTATTGTAGACCAGCGGGAGATGCAGCCCGCGGTGGGCGGCGGTTTCCACAGCCCGCGCGATCTGCGGCGCGAAATGCGTGGGCGAAACCAGGCCGATGTTGTGGCAGCCCTGGTCCTGCAACTCCAGCATCATCCCCGCCAGGCGCTCGATGCTCACTTCGTTGGCCGGCCGCTGCCGGAGGTTTTGGCTGATCTGCCAGTTCTGGCAGTAGACGCAGCGCAGGTTGCAATGGCCGAAGAAGATGTTGCCCGCGCCTCGGGCCTCCCCCCGCGGCAGGTGCGTTCCGCTCAGCGCCGGCTCCTCGCCAAAATGCGGGGCGTAGGAAGACACAATGGGCAGCCGCCCGGCCACGCACACCTTGGTTTCATCCTGGAGGCGATTGATGCCGCAGTCCCACGGGCAGACCGTGCAGCAGGCCAGCATCCGTTCCAGTTGATCCGCCCGCTCGCCCAGCTCTCCGCTTTCCAGCAGCCTAAGGTATCCCGGGAAGCGCTCCGGCATTGCCCCCATTGTATCAGGCTCAAGACAACAGAGCCGTCCCGCCATGCGGGATCAGTGAGCGGGTGCCCCGCAAGGCCCACGCAGCGCTGCGCCAGCACCCGCTCGCTGACGCTCGCGGCTCTGTTGCTCGGCTAATACAGCGGCGGCTCGCCGGGCGGGCGGGTCTTCCAGCGGCGGTGAATCCACAACCACTGGTCCGGGTAGCTGCGGATGTACTTCTCCAACACGCTGGTTAACAACTGCGTGTTGGCGGTGACATCGGCCCCATTGTCCCCGGTGCGGATCAGCTCCAGGGGCGGGTCGAAGCGGATGCGATAGCGCTTGCGGTCGGCGTCCCAGATGGTGAAGGCCGGCACGACAGCGGCATCGGTGCGCAGCGCGATTTTGGCCATGCCGGCGGAGGTGCAGGCCGGGCGGCCGAAGAACTCCACGAACACGCCTTCCTGCGGCGAGGCGTTCTGGTCCATCAGGATGCCGACCGTCTCGTTGTTCTTCAGCGCTTCCAGAATGCCCCGCAGGAAGTCGCGTTTCTCGATAATCCGGTTCCCTCCCAGCATCCTGTACCGGTTCACTAGTTCGTTGATGAGCGGATTATCGAGGGCGCGGATCACGACGCTGAGCGGGTACCCATAGATGGACTGGGCGAAGGCGCCCAGTTCCCAGGCGCTCAGGTGCGCGGTGAGGAACAGCACGCCGCGCCCACGCCCGACCGCCTCGGCGTAATTCTCGAAGCCGTCGTAGGTCACCGTTCGCGACACATTCTCGCGGGTGTAATCGGGGAAGTGCGCGAACTCGGCCAGCATGCGCCCCAGGTTCAGATAGATGCCGCGGACCAGGCGGCGCCGCTCGGCGGAGGTCAATTGGGGCATCGCCAGCCGCAGGTTGCGATGCGCCACGCGGCGATACCTGGGCACCAGCCACTGAATCAGGAGAGCGGTGAAGGCGGCCAGGCAGCGGCCCAAGGGCCGCGGCACCCAGCCCAAAAAACCTAAAATGGCATGAGCCAGCGCGGATTCGGCTTTGTGGCGAAGCAAACGGGCATTGTACACTGAACCGGAAGTCCAAAGTCCAAGGTCAGGGGGGCAGCCGGGACCGCGACTTGTCCTGGCGGGGCGGTTCGGCCAACGCTTCCGAATCCTGCGACCCGGCTTCAGACTTTGGACTCTGGACCTTGGACCACCATGCGTTTCGATATCTTTCTGGCGGTCGCGGCGTTCTTCCTGATGTTTTTCGGGCTCGGCAGCGTGGGTCTGCTGGGGCCGGACGAGCCGCGCTACGCCCAGGTGGCGCGCGAAATGGCGCGCAGCGGCGACTACATCACGCCCCGCCTCAACGGCGAGCCGTGGCTGGAGAAGCCGCCGCTGTATTACTGGTTGGCCGCCGCGTCGTTCCGTCTGTTCGGCGTCAGCGAATGGGCGGCGCGGCTGCCGGCCGCCCTGTTCGGCACCGCCTTCCTGCCGCTGTTCGGCTGGGTCGTGGGACGGCTATACCGCGGGGAAACCTCCCGGTATGCGCTCTTGCTGCTGGCCTCATCGGCCGGTTGGTTCGGGTATTCGCGCGGGGCCAGCCCGGAAATCCTCTTTACCGCCTCTCTGGCCGGCGCGCTGGCGGTGCTCGCGCTCTGGGTATGGATCGGCCGCGATACCCTGCTCTACCCCTTTTACGCCTTGTTGGCACTGGCGGTGCTTTCCAAAGGCCCCACGGCCATCCTGCTGGCCGGGCTGGTGCTGTTCGTCTACTGCCTGGCTACCCGGGAATTCCGCTGGCTGCTGCAGGTCCTGGCGCCCTGGCCGGTGTTGGTGTTCCTGGTGCTTGCCTTGCCCTGGTACGTTGCGCTTTACGTGCGGAGCGGCGACCGCTTTGTCGAGGACTTCATCATCCGGCAGCATTTCCGCCGCTTCGCGACCCAGGAACTGGCGCACCCGGGACCGTGGTGGTACTACCTGCCGATTTTGGCGGCGCTGGTGTTTCCGTGGACCGCCCACCTGTCACTGATCGTGGCCGAAGCCGTCACCCGAAGATGGAGCGGCCTGCGCAAAGATCATCGCCGGGTCTTCCTTCTGGCCTGGATCGTGCCGGTGGTCGTTTTCTTTTCTTTGTCGAAGGGCAAGCTGCCCGGATACGTGCTGATAACGGCGCCCGCGCTGGCCATCTGGATGGGCAACCAGATGAGCACGGTACGGGTGCGGTGGTTGCGTTGGGTATTTCTGGCGCAGGCGGCAATGTTTCTGCTGTTGCTGCCGGCGGCGCAGGCCCTGCCGGTGAGCCTGGCGGAAGGGGCCCGCGCGGCGCTCCAGTCGCTCAGCCCCCCGCACCTGGACCGCTGGCTGGCCTGGTTGACGGGAGCCGGCGCGGTGCTGATCGTCTTTGCCGCCTGGCGCGGCCGCCGCCTGGCCGCCTGCCTGCTGGCCACCGGGCTCATGGCCGCGGCGCTGTCGCGGGTGATTGTGGTCATGGCGCCGGCCGTCGACTCGCTGGCTTCGGCACGCCCGCTGGCGCGCCTCATCCAGGAGCGCGGCATCCCGCCATCGCAGCTCGTCCTGATGCCCGGCGTCCACCGCTCGATCGAATATGGACTGGGCTTTTATCTGGACTATCGAATAAAACTGGGCACCGCGGGACCCTACCTGGTGACCGCCGACGGCCGCGTCCTGCCGGCAAGCCCAAGGCAAGAAAAGTAAAAGGCCCCAGCGGCGACCTTGGACTTTGGACTTCCACTAGGCAAGCCGGCGCTACTAGGCAATACTGGAGGAGGCGATTCACGGCGCCCGAGATGGAAATTCTCGACCTACGACAGCTTCGCGCCCACGACCTGGAACCGTTGCTAGAGGAAGAAACTCGTGTCTGGCGCGAGCAGCTCCGCTGGGACTATCGAAACTCCGCCGATTTGGTGCGCCGTTTCGTGGATGCCCGGTCATTGCCGGGTTACGTGGCGCTGGACAACGGCCGCACGGTGGGATACAGCTTTTTTGTGTACGAGGATCACAAGGGGCTGATCGGCAATCTGTTCGTCTCCCGGCCCTACTGCGGGCCAACCGAGGGCCGGCTGCTCGCACACGTCATCGAGACCATGCAGGGGACGCCCGGCATTCGCCGGATCGAGGCCCAATTGATGACCTTTTGGCCGGGGGCGCTGGAGCCGGTATTCCGCCAGGAGCGATTCGAAGCCCACTGCCGGCTGTTCATGCTGCTGGAGTTGGCCTCCGCGCCGCCACTGCCGGCCCGCGAGACCCCCGCGATCCAGTTCCTGCCCTGGGACGAGCGCCACTTCGATGCCGCGGCGGAGTTGATTGTCCGCGCCTACCACGACCACGTGGACAGCCAGATCAACGATCAGTATTGCTCGCAGGCCGGCGCCGTCCGCTTCCTGCGCAACATCATTCACTACCCGGGCTGCGGCTCCTTCCAGCAGACCGGCTCCTTGCTGGCCTTCCACGGGCAGGGCGGCGGGCTTTGCGGCATGGTTCTGACCTCCGTGGTCGGTCCCGGCGTGGGCCACGTCACGCAGGTATGCGTCACACCGGAATTCCAGGGAACCGGGGTGGGGTACGAGTTGATGCGGCGGGGCATCGAGTCGTTCCGCGAATCGGGTTTTACCAGCGTCAGCCTCACCGTCACTGCGGCCAACGGCCAGGCCGTCCGGCTTTACGAACGCATGGGCTTTGGCACCCTGAAAGAATTCTCGGCCTTCGTCTGGAACAGGCAGTGACCCGGGCCACCGGCGTGCTTTTGCTAATATGGTTGTTTTGCGCCGCGGTGCGGAAACCACAGATCGAAGGCCCGCGCGCCGGTTCCATCCCCAACGGGCACGATGCGCGCACACCCGGTGATTCCTTGTCTCCGGGCGCCGATGGATCGGATGGCCGAACAGCAAAAACCTGATATCCCACGGGAGCGGCGCCGCGACCGCCTGAGGCTGGCGATCGCCTATGGGATCGCCGTGTGCGCCCTGCTCTGGGTCTTTCACGGCATCGACGTCCGGGGGTTCTTCAAGTACATCCTGAAGCTGGACTACGCCTGGATCCCGCTGGCCGTGGCCGCCGACGTCGCCACCTACATATGCCAGGGCTGGCGGTGGAAGCTGCTGCTGCGGCCGGTCGGAGAAGTCTCCATCTTCAAGACCACCGAGGCCACCTACGCCGGGTTATTTGCCAGCGAAGTGGTGCCGCTGCGCTTCGGCGAGCTGGTCCGGGCCTACCTGATCTCCTGCTGGATGCCGGCCGAGTTTCCGGCCGTGCTGCCCTCCATCGTGGTGGAGCGGCTGTTTGACGGCATCTGGGTGGCGGTGGGTACTGGCCTGGTAATCAGCTTCATCCCCGTCCACGGCTGGGCGCATACCGGCGCCATCATCCTGCTGGTAGGAATCGGCCTGGCGGTGGCCGCGTTCGCCTATGCGGTCTATGCCCGGAGGAGCCGGCTGGCCGACGAAAGAACCGGACGCTCCATCCATTCCAAGACGCTGCGCACCCTGGTCTCGTTCCTGGTGCACATCGCGCAGGGCCTCCGCCAGATCGGACTCTGCCGCGGCGTCTACCTGGCCCTGTTCCTGACGCTGGCCATGCTGCTGCTCCAGGCTCTGGCCTTCTGGTGCCTAGTGCAGGGCTTCCATCTGAAGATCGGCGTGCTGGAGACCGCCGCGGTGTTCATGATCATGCGGCTGGGCACCGCGCTGCCCGGCGCCCCGGCCAACGTGGGCACCTGGCAGGGCTCGGTGGTGTTCGGTCTGAGCACGGTGTTCGGCGTAAACAAGACCCAGGCGGCGGGCTTCTCCGTGGTGGCTTTCGTGCTGCTCACCGCGCCGCTGTGGATTATCGGCTTCCTCGCGTTTCTGGGAAGCGAGGCCACACTGCTGGAAATCCGCAAGGAAATCGACCGGCTGATGGAGCACCACGGCCGCAGGCATTAGTATCCAGTTTCAAGTCCCACGTTGCAGGCGGCCCCCTGTGGTCGCTCCTGCATGGCGCGGTCGTTACTCAAATAGCACATTTGAGCGTCGGGTAAACGGTATTGGAACCAGGGGGTGGTTTGGACCGCGGGGGCCTGCCGGAGCGGCGAAAACGGCTGAACCCCGCGTGGTTCGCAGTTGCCAAGGCAGGCGGGGTTCGGGTAACATCCTTGCGCAGTTGCATTGGTTCACGGTCATGTCCAGTCCTGGCGCCCAAATGGTCTCGCCTGATCCGGGGGCCTTACTCTTTTATATACAGGCGGAGTTGTTGCGCGAACTGCGCGCCTGGTTCCCGGACGCCGGCACGCTCGAGGACCCGGCGCGGCCGGCCCTGGAACGGCCCGCGGTCATCCTTTCCGATGCGGCGGCGGTCTTTACGCCCGCCCTGCGGGAAGCGATTGAGGCCCAGCGGGCGCTGCTGATCTACGTGTTGGCGCGCGGCGGAGAACTGCCCGCCGAGGCGGCGGGGTTCCCGGTCTTTTTCTTCCTGCCGGCGCCGCCGGAACGCCGGGTGGTGGAAAACACGGTGCGCGCCGCGCGGGTGCAACTGCGTTTGCGGTCGGCCAACCGCGAGCTGGCCGAATCGCTGAACCGCGCGCACAAGGAAATCGACGAGCTGAACAGCATCGGCATCGCGCTCTCCGCCGAGCGCGACGTCCAGGCGCTTCTGGAACTGATCCTGGAAACCAGCCAGCAACTGACCAGCAGCGATGCCGGCTCCCTGTACCTGGTCGAGGAGAATGGGACCACCGGGGAGAAGCTGCTGCGGTTCGCCTACACCCGCAACGACAGCCTGGAAGTGCCGTTCGCGCAGTACACCATCCCCATTGACGCCAGCCGCATCTCCTCCTATGTGGCGCTGAAGGGCGAATCGCTGGCCCTGGATGACGTGTATGCGCTTCCCGCGGGCGTGCCCTTCAGCTTCAACCGCGATTTCGACGCCAAAATCGGATACCGCACCAAGTCCATGCTGGCGGTGCCGATGAAGAACCCCAAGGGCGAGGTGGTGGGCGTCCTGCAGTTGATCAACTGCAAGAGGGACCGGCGGGACCGGGTCACGCCGGAGAACGCCGAGGGGGTGGTGATCGGCTTCCCGCAGCGGGTGCAGAAGCTGCTGGAATCCATGGCCAGCCAGGCCGCGGTGGCGCTGGAAAACGCCCGCCTCTACGAGAGCATTCAAAAGCTGTTCGAAGGCTTCGTGCAGGCCTCGGTGGTGGCCATTGAAGCCCGCGACCCCACCACCTTCGGCCACTCCTTCCGCGTCGAGAAAATGACGGTGGCCCTGGCCGAAGCCGTGGACCGCCTCGATGACGGGCCGTACCAGGACGTCAAGTTCACCCGCGAGCAGTTGCGCGAAATCCGCTACGCCTCCGTCCTGCACGATTTCGGCAAGGTGGGGGTGCGCGAGGAGGTGCTGGTCAAGGCCAAGAAGCTGTACCCGGCGCAGATGGATGTGGTGCGCCAGCGGTTCGCGCTGATCCGGGAGAAGTGCAAGCAGGAAAACTCCAGCCGGCGGCTGCAGTACCTGCTGGAAAAAGGGCGCGACGAGTACCTGGCCCGCCAGACCGAATTCGACGCCCAGATGGAAGAGCGGCTCAAGGAGATGGACGCCTGGTTACAGTTCGTGCTGCAGTGCAACGAGCCGACCGTCCTGCCGGAGGGCAATTTCGAGCGCCTGGCCGACCTAGCCGCAACGCGCTACTTCGACGATTGGGCCGGCGAAGAGCGCACCCTGCTGCAGCCCGCGGAGGTGCGACTGCTCTCCATCTCCAAGGGCAGCCTGGACCCCAAGGAGCGCCTGGAAATCGAGTCGCACGTGGTCCATACCTTCAACTTCCTGAACCAGATCCCATGGACCAAGGAATTCCGGAACATTCCGGCGATCGCGCGCGCTCACCACGAGAAGCTCGACGGAACCGGCTACCCCTTCAAGCTGGCTTCCACCGACATCCCCATCCAGTCGCGGATGATGACCATTTCCGACATCTACGATGCCCTGTCGGCCTCCGATCGCCCCTACAAGCGGGCCGTCCCGCCCGAAAAGGCGCTGAACATCATCGAGTACGACGTCAAGAAAAACCTGATCGATCCCGAGTTGTTCCGCATCTTCCTGGAAAAGCAGCTCTGGAAACTGACGCTGAAGTAGCGGGAGCGGCAACAGAGCCGCGCGGACGTGGAATGGAATCAGAACAAATTATGAATTGCGGGTTTTGCGGAAGCGCCGGGCGGCTTCCAATTCTTAATTCTTAACTCTTAACTCTTAACGCTTACCTCCCCCTCCTCGGATCGAACCAGCGACAGCAGCGCCTGTACGACGACGGGGTCGAATTGTGTGCCGGCGAAGCGTTCCATCTCCTCCGCGGCCTGCTCGATGGTCTTGGGACCGCGCCAGGGGCGTGGGGAAGTGAGGGCATGGAAGGCGTCGGAGACGGCGATGATGCGCGCTCCGAAGGGAATCTCCTGGCCGGCCAGCGCGGAGGGATAACCGCTCCCATTGAAGAACTCGTGATGGTGTCGCACCATGGCCACGATGTCGGGCTGGATGCCGCCGGCCTTCAGCAGGGAGGCGCTGGACTCGGCGTGCCGCTTGACGGCCGCGAATTCGGCGGGACTCAGCTTGCCGGGCCGCTCCAGCAGGCCCGCGGGAACGGCCAGGATGCCGATGTCGCGCAGGCGGGCCGCCTGCCGGATGACCTCCTGGTCGCGCTCGCCCAGCCCCAGTGCGGCGGCGATGCGAACAGCATACTTGGCCACCGCATGCTGGTGGCCGGAGCTTCCATAGACGCGGCGGTCCACGCCCTCGGCTACCAAGGCCAGACCGTCGGCCGCCGCCGCTTCCAGATCCCCCGGGTGTTCGCCGAGCGAGGGGCGAACCTTGTCCACCCGCTCGAGCACGTCCTCAAAAACGTCCGGGCCGGTGGCGGTCAGGCGGCGGCTCAGTTTTTCCAGGTACTCGCCGAGGGCATGGCCGCCACGCAGGCTGACGCCTATTCGCCGGAAGTGCTCGGCGACCGCCACCACGTTGCCGCCCCGGTGCTTGGCCAGGTACAGGCCGGCGTCGCCGGCGCGGATGATCTCCTCGGGAGTGTCGCCGTGGATGGGGTAGGTGGCCAGTCCAAAGCTGGCGGTCAGCCGCCGGTCGGAGAAGACGGGATCGGTGGCGATCCACAGCCGCAGGCGCTCGGCGAGGATTTCGGCCCGGTCGGTGCCCGCCTCCGGCATCAGGATCATGAACTCATCGCCGCCATAGCGGGCCACCACGTTGGATTGCCGGCAGCGCTGCTCCAGGATCTTGCCCAGCCGCGCCAGCACCAGGTCGCCTTCCAGGTGGCCCAGGGTGTCGTTCACCTGCTTAAAGCGGTCCAGGTCCAGCACCACCAGCGAGAAGACGCGGCCGGAGCGGGTGGCGCGTTTCCATTCCCCCTGCAGCGACTCCATGAAAAAGCGCCGGGTTTTCAGCCCCGTGAGGCTGTCGGTGATGGCCTGCTGCTGCGTGGTTTGGAAGACGAAGGCATTGTGCAGCGCGGTGGCCAGCAGGTCGGCCAGGGTGCGCAGGATCATCACTTCGTCCTCGCGGAAGGCCGCTTCCTGAACGCTTTCCACGTTGAGCACGCCCAGCGTCTGGCTGGCGTAGATGATGGGCAGGCAGAGCGCCGAGCGGGCGTTGGTGAGCACCGGCTGCAGAGTCTTCTCCTGGAGAAGGTCCCGCACCAGGATCATCTCGCCGGTGCGCGCCACCCTGCCGATCAGCCCCACGTCCAGCGGGATGCGGCGCCTCACGGCCTGGGCGTGCAGGCCCGCCTCCGCCTTGATCTCAATCTCTTTGGTCTGGTAATCGAGCAGCCCGACGCCGAAATGATCGTAGGCAAAGTTTTTCTGGATCTCCCGGGCGATCTCGGCCAGCATCTCGTCGGCGTTGAGAGTGGAGATGGCGATGCGCGTGATGTTGTTGAGGAAGGTGAGCTGGCCCAGGCGCCGCCGTTCCTCGCTGAACAGGCGGGCGTTCTCCAGCGCCGTGGCCGCCTGCGCCGCCAGCGTCTGCATGATCCCCAGGTGGCCCTCGTCGTAGGCCTGCTCGCGCTCGTAGTTCTGCAGGGCCATGACCCCGATGGCGCGGTCGTACAGCAGCAAGGGCACCCCCAGCCAGGAGAGAGCCGGGCGGCCGCTCAGCGCTATCCCGCGCGATTCCCGGAATTCCGCGATCTGCGACTTCACCAGGATAGGCTCGTGCGTCCGCAGGATGTGCTCGGTCATGCCCCGCCGCGCCGCGCGCTTGCGCTTGGGCAGGTACAGCCCGTTCTCCACCTCCAGCTCAAACCGGATCTCCTGCTGCGGCTCGTCCCAGAGCGCGATGTAGAAGTTCTTGGCGTCCATCAGTTTCTGTACTTCCTGATGGATCAAGTGCAGCAGGTTATCGGTGTTGAGCGTGGAGCTGATGGCCCGACCGGTCTGGTTCAGCAGGTTCAGCTCTTCGGCGCGCCGGCAGGAATCCTGGACCAGCAGGAAATTCTCGACGGCCATGGCGATCTGCCCGCCCAGGGTGGCCAGCAGGCGGAGTTCGGCGGCGGAGAAGGCCCGGTGCGGGGGATGGGCGAGGATCAGGACGCCATAGCAGCCGCGCTTGGTTTGCAGGCCGATGCCCATCATGGCCTTGATGCCGGCCTGCCGCATCAGCTCACTGAACTCCCGATAGGCGGGGTCCGATTCCAGCCGGCCGGCCTCGCCGGGCGTCTCCAGGCTGCGTAGCACCAGCAGGCCGCCCATGCGCGCCACCAGGGCAATGCCCATGCGGTCCATGCGCCGCCGCTCCCACTCCCGGGCTACTTCGGCGGCGAAGCCCAGCATCAGGTGCTGCTCGGGCTGGCGCTCCGCGCCGCCCAGCGCGATGATCCCCTGCTTCACGCCGCACACTTTCAAGACCCCGGCCAGCAGTTGCTCCAGGATCTGGTGCAGATTCTGGGCGGCCTGATAACCGCTGGTGGTGAGGTTGAGGCTGGCCAGGCCCAGCAGGTCCTCTTCGATCACCCGCTGGGTCTCCTCATAAATCACCACCACCATGGCCACCGCCAGCAGCAGCAGGCCGTAGCCGCTGCCGATGAGGCCGGCAACCAGCAAAACCTCTCCCGCGGCAGGCACGGAACGCACGGCCAGAACGCCGCCAAACAAGCTCGAGGCCAGCGCCAGCAGGCGAGGCCCGAGAGTGTCCTTGCGGCGGCTTTGCCGCCAGAACAAAATCGCGGCGCAAAAAAAGAGCGCCGAACCGATGGCGGCTGGCGGAAGCAGGCGCGCATAGGGATGGACCTGATAGGCGTGGAGCCAACTCCAGGCGCTGCCGCCCAAGCCAGACAACAGGAGGCGGACGTCCAAGACCGCTCGGCCGGCAGTGGGACGCGCCATGGCCAGCAGCGACACCGCCGCCCAGATCGTCAGCATGCCGTAGGTGGCGCGCATCCCCGGATGCCGCCCTTCCAGATCCAGCATCTGCAGGCCCTGACAACTGGCCAGCAGCACCCAGGTGACGAGCCCGGAGAACACGTAGGCTTCGCGTCTTGGCCGGTACAGAGCGTACATGACCGCGGCGGCAACCACCGCCAGGCAAAGCGCGAGAGCGCCAAGGATTTGCGAAGCCATGGGAACCCGTTGGGCGCACTATACCGGCCCCCCTGCCTGCCGGTCAATGAAACAAAAGTACCGCCTGGCCTTGGATGCCGGACGCCGGC
>Ga0315296_10000645_pt1 | contig 31531 bp, 39 predicted proteins | sample YL17G14_18_MG_FD_203921 | JGI IMG/M metagenome (GOLD analysis project Ga0315296, IMG submission 203921) | Sediment microbial communities from Yellowstone Lake, YNP, Wyoming, USA - YL17G14_18 | ecosystem: Environmental > Aquatic > Freshwater > Lake > Sediment | place: USA: Wyoming | collected... | reverse complement strand
TAACTGACGAGCTGAAGAGGTCAAGGGAAATAGCCACTGTTCAAATCGATATGGGAAACGCGAAGCGATTCGGAATCAACTACATCAACGAGAATATGGAGAAATCATATCCGCCTATCCTGCACACGGCGGTTCTTGGAGGCATAGAACGTTACCTTTACACAGTCTTTGATGCAGCCCTGAAGATGGCGGTTCCAAGTCTACCGCTTTGGCTCGCGCCCACCCAAGTGCGAATCATACCAATCTCAGACAAATTCGCCAGAGACGCAACAAGAATCGCCGAGGAAATGAAGACGCACCACATTCGGGTGGACATTGATGACAGGGCTATCACAATGCAGAGAAAAGTTCGAGAAGCCGAAATGGAATGGATAGATTACATCATAGTCTTCGGCCAAAAGGAAATGGATTCAGGCACCCTTGCAGTACGCGACCGAAGACTGAAGACAATCAGATCGATGCACCCTCAACAGCTGATTAACGAAATAACCAATGAAACAGCTGAAAAACCATATCGACCGTTAACGCTGCCGAGAGAGTTGTCCAAACACCCGCGATTCTAAACTCACCTGTTTGCATTTGGAAAAAGCTACTATTAGTACATATTCACAATCCATACACGTTATATAGAGAAAATCGTGCAACACGGACTCATGGGCAAGCGTCAGCAGGTTGTTGTTCAGGAGCACAGACCAGTATCCATGCTTATTCCAGCCGAGGAAACCCGAGCAAGCCGTCTAGAACTCTTCACCAGAAAAATGTCGCTTGCCGCAATAACCATGCTTGGAATCGGTTACGTCTTGGTCAATGCACCGGCGGCGATATTGGTAGGCAGCTCCATGTTTAGTATCCCCATTGCATCCCAAGCAGACGTAGCTGCCATCGCTGGCAGAATTCTTTTCCTCATGGCTTTAGCCATCTCCGCCTCCATCGGTGTGCTCTTCATATACGGTGCGGTTCAATTCTATGAGCGAGGCAAAGTGAAGGGCGTGATTTTTCTTGGCGTTTCGCTTGGAGCATTCTATTTGCTTTGTCTAGGGGTGGGCTCCACTCTTCTACTATCGGAACCCAGTTCAGCTGCTTTGACACTGACGATCGCACCCTTAATTGTGATTGCAGGGACGGCGTTGTATACTTCATCTAACCCACGTTGCAGGCTGCTGGGCTCTTCCATAGGCGTCGTAGGCGGTATCACTCTGGCTTATGCCATACTTAATCTCCGAGCGCTAGACCTTGTCTTCGGGTGGGATATCCCGTTCACAGGACCGTTCTTGTCGCTGACACTCTTAGAGAGTGCAGTTGTTGTTCTTGCGCCCGTAGCTGCAACAGTGCACACAATCTTCAGCTACGGCGGGGAAGAACGCCCGATTCCGAATGTATTCGCCCTACTGGTTGCATTGGTATACGGGTTGGGGACATTCATCGGCTCCATTACACTTTCAATGAGTTTTTGGAACCGGATCTGGCAATCGCCCTGGAGTGGACCATTTTATGGCCTGCCTGAATGGTTTGCAAATATGATAGTCTTTTGGAGCGCCAGCCTCGTTTTGATGGACATAGGAGGCATACTCCTCATTGCAGTTGCCTGCCTAGGCTTTGTCTGCGTGGCTCGCGAGCTGTCAAAGCTTTAGAGGAAAAGACAGCGTAACGCATCCACAAAAAGTATAAAAGCCCAAGGGAAGCTGCATAGGTATTCCACCGAAAAAGAGGAAAAGAGCCATGGAAGAGGAACTATCTATATATATAGACGGCAAGTTTTATCCCAAATCTCAGGCGAAAATTTCCGTCTACGACCATGGATTACTCTACGGCGATGGCGTATTCGAAGGCATACGGGCTTATGACAACGTTGTCTTCAAACTCAAAGAACACATTGAACGACTCTACGAGTCTGCGCACAGCATAATGCTGCAGATACCCATAACACAAGAGAAAATGACAAAAGCTGTTCTAGACACGCTCAAGAAGAACAAACTCAAAGATTCCTACATCCGTCTAATCGTGACCCGCGGCGTAGGCGATCTAGGCTTGGATCCCAGGAAATGCCCTAAAGGCACAGTAATCATCATCGCTCAGCCGATGATTGCACTTCATTCACAGGACAAGAAAGAGAAAGGCATAACGGCAATGATAACATGGGTGAAGCGAGACCCAGTAGACGCTACCAGCCACGAAGTCAAATCATTGAATTACCTGGGCAGTATTCTTGCCAAAATCGAATCTAATGCTGCCGGAGTTGATGAAGCCATTTGCCTCGACAAGACAGGATTCGTGTGCGAAGGAGTAGCAGAGAACGTCTTCATCGTGAAAGACGACGAAGTAATCACGCCGCCAACTGCGACTGGTGCATTACCTGGAATAACGCGAAGCGCAGTCATGAAACTGGCGAAAAAACTTGGTTACGTAGTAGTCGAGAGAAACATGACTCCAACCGAGCTTTTCACAGCTGACGAGGTCTTTCTGACTGGAACAGCCGCAGAGATCACACCTGTAAGGGAGGTAAACAGACGCGTAACCGGCGACGGCAAAGTTGGACCAATAACTAAGAAGTTGCTAGTGGAATTCAACAAGATGGTGAGAGACCCAAAACATGGGATAAAGATCCGGTAGCATCACTTCTCATCTTTTTTTCTCCATGAAATCCTCCAAGTGGTTAAAAGCAACTTCTAGTGCTTCTATCGGCGGCAGTATCACCGCCCTAAAATGCCCAGATCCGTAGGTTTCGTCGAACCCTGAACCATGCACTATCAGGACACCAGTCTTCTCCAAGAGCTGACGCGCGAAGTCTCCATCGGTCTTCCACCGCGAACCAACGCCATCAACTTTTGGGAAAACATAGAAGGCACCTTCAGGCTTGGCGCAGCTCATCCCATCTATATGATTGAGTCGTTTAACAGCATAGTCTCGCCTCAGCTGCAGTTTCTCTGTGATCTCTCGGATGTGGTGCTGCGGACCCTTGAGTGCGGCAGCTCCCGCTTTTTGAACAGGCGTGCTTGCGCTTAAGCGTATTCTAGTCTCCTTCGCCACGCATTCTTTCAGCTCTGCTAGTTTTCCTTCAGGATCATGGAAGTACATGTAGCCGAGTCGCCAGCCAGTCATCAAATACGTCTTGGAAAAGCCATTCATGCCTACGATGGGCACGTCTTTGGCTATGTGGGCTGCGCTCACGAACCCTTTCTTGAACACGATTCTGTCATAGATCTCGTCTGAGATGACTAAAAGATTGTGTTCACCAGCCAAGTCGACGATTCTTTCGACGACGTTCTGGTCGTAAAGCGCTCCTGTTGGGTTGTTTGGATTGATAATGACTATGGCGCGTGTTCTACTCGAAATTTTGCGCTTCAGGTCATCGATGTTGGGTTGCCAACCACGTTCCTCAACCGTTTCATAAGAGACCGCTTTTCCGCCGAAAAACTTCACGTACGACATATAAGGCGGATAAGTTGGACCCGGAACCAATATTTCATCTTCGGAGTCGACTATTGCTGCCATAAGCATTTGGATGCCCTCAGAGATTCCTTGGGTCACAATCACATCTTCGGCATGGATGCTCACGCCGTTGACTTCTTTCTCCTTTTCACAGATGGCGTCTCTCAGCTCAGGCAAGCCTTCCGAAGGGGCATACCAGTTGTTGCCTTCAGCGACCGCCTCAACCAAAGCCTTCTTGATGTATTCAGGAGTGTCAAAATCGTATTTGCATGGGTCCCCTATGTTCAGATAAATTATCTTCTTGCCTTGTTCTTCCAGTTTTTTCGCAAAAGCTAGTACATCGCGGATGGCGTATTCAATTGAGCGTGTGCGTTCTGTCGCCTTAAACATTTCTCTTACCTCTGGTGCTTTGTATTTGACGACTTCTAGAAAATTCTTTCGCTGTTACACACCTCTTATAGAAGCAAAGACTTAACTTACAACTTACAGAAAGCAGTTGCACAGATGATTCATATGAAGACGCTGATTCTGGCTGAAAAAGATGTAAAGCGTCTGTTGTCCATGGAAGAAGCAATGGAAGCGGTGGAGTTAGCGTTCGCAGAAAAAGGAATGAAAAGAACGCAATTGTCACCCAACGTACGCCTTTCCTACCACAAGTACAACGGCGATTTGAGAACTGCGTCTTCCTATCTGGAAGGCCTTGATATCTCAGCCGTAGAGGTCGTGAATGTTCACGAAGACAACAGAGCCAGATTCAAGATGCCCACTGTAATGGGCACTGTGATAATGATAGAGCCGAAGAATGGATCGCCGATTGCCATCATCGGTGGCACGTATTTAACCGACCTGAGAACTGGTGCTGTTGGCGGCATTGCTGCAAAGCATTTGGCTCGCAAGGATTCGAAGATTGTTGGGTTGATTGGTGCAGGGGCGCAAGCCAAGACTCAATTGATGGCATTGCTCACCATTTATGGCAGTCTTGAAGAGATCAGGGTTTGGAGTCGAACGAAGCACACTCGAGAGGAGTTCTTGGCACACGTCAAGAAAGAGCAGGGAAAGAGGATAACTCGGGTCATTCCTGTTGAGCGGGCAGAAGACGCTGTCAGGGGCGCTGACATTGTTGCGACAACCACTCCTTCTAAGGTCCCTATTGTTCTGGATGATTGGATTAAGCCTGGCATGCACATAAACTGTGTCGGGGCAGACGCTCCTGGCAAACAGGAGTTGGATCCGGCTGTATTGAAACGGGCAAAGATTGTCGTTGATGATTTGGAACAGGGATCGCACAGCGGCGAAGTTAACGTTCCATTGTCCCAGGGTCTAATAGATCAAAAGGGTATATGGTGCGGTCTGGGCGAAATCGTCGCGGGTTTGAAGCAGGGTAGAGCAAGCGCTGATGAGATCACGGTTTTTGCCTCCGCTGGCTTGGCCATACAAGGCGCGGTTACTGCCAACATAGCTTACAAAAAGGCTATGGCTCACGGTCTAGGACAAATGATAGAGCTTCTATAAGGCTGAAGACTGGGCGTTCATGGGATTTGGGTTTCCTTTGAGGCAATGAAGCCTTGTGAAGTGTACACCGTGATCTTTACCAACTTGCCTGTGTGAGTGCTCCAATCCCATGCGCAAACGAGGAGGACAGATGCGTTCGTGTCAAGTCTTGACGATGGGTAAGGCGTCCACTGTGTCACATTTACGGGAGTTTGCTGGTCAACTGTCACTGTAATTCTGTCGATGTCGACGTAGGTGGATGAGTTTACGTGGTTGGTCACAGTCACGTTGAAGTCTTGAGCGGTCACTGTGGCGTTGAAGGCAATTTGAGTAATATTCAATGTTACCGGTTTCGGCAGGAGGAGAGACCCCTGTGACATATACCCTTGACGTGTGCGCACATTTATTGTTGTGTTTTGGTTCATGAACTTGGTCCAGTTGTAGTAACATTGGAACACGCGCGCGTCACCCGGGTTCAAGGTATAGGGCAATCCAGGGGTTACTTTGTCAGTCGGCACGGTGTTACCTGCAATGGCGAAAGCTGTTACATTGACGTATGTTTCTGATGAGACCGGATTCTGAACAGTCACATTAAAGTGGTTCACGCTTATTGACTGGTCGAACTTGAGCTCAGTGAGTATTAGATTGAGTAGCGGTTTCTTAAGCTCAAAGATCTCCCCTCTTCCGTCCTGAAGGAAGACGCGTATCTCCACTGGTGTATCTGTATATGGCAGTTTGATGCCGGTATAGTTGGCCCAGTTCCAGTAGGCTCGGAAGGTCTGGGAGTGCCCTTTTAGTAAGGGAGATGGCGTTTGGGGCACAGTGGATGTAATCACATGGATCCGGTTGTCGTCGGTGGTTCTCGCTTCGATTCTTGTTATGTTGACATCCGATTGTGAATAAGAGGGGTTGACAACGGTAACGTCGAAGAAGCTCGTGTCGTGCTTCGAGAACTCAGCGCTCTGTATACTGAATACGGGCTTGTCAGGAATTAAGAATTCGGATGGAGCATAATAACCCATTGTGTAGACATAGGAGAAAAGAGCACCAGCAATGAACGCAATCAACAAGAGCAGAATGAGGATTATCTTGGAAATGCCTGTTACGTTGCGGGCTAATCGCATGTCGCTTGTCTCCTTAAACGAACTTCTTAATCAATAAGGCTTTTAATATTCAAACTTTTCCCTTGGACTCCAACAGAGAGTATCCGCGAGATCGGAATAGAATGGCAAAGAGCTTTGCATATAGAATTATCTGCCAGAAACGTGCTATCGATTCCTTCCTTTCTTAGCCATTCTTTCTTCTTCTTCCCACGGTGTGGCTTCAAGGATTAGGAAGATGTCGTTTCCTTCTTGATGCAGACGCCACATTCGTCCGCTCATACGAGCCAGTTTGGCTAGTTGTCGCATGGGCACGCTTTCGATGCGGCTTCGAGTCTTCAAATAGTCTTTTTCGCCAATTCGTTGAATGTAGCTCGCTCTGCCAATCTTCATTCTTATCTCTTCAGGCATAGAAGACCCGCCTATCTTTCTACTAAGTGCAGCCCAAACCAAAATATGCATTGCTGTAGTCTTTGTACTGTCGGATGCTTCACGGCGTGAGAATGCACGTTGCCTATTGCAATTGGGGCTTGACGGCTTCTCGAAGGAAATTCTGAGTAGCTTCATCTAAGGCTTTTATTAGTTCCTCGTCGGATTCGCCTCGTTTGATATCGGCTTTTCGCTCAGTAGGTTCAATGTGGCTGACGTTCACGCGTCTCCTCTTGACCCCGTTCAACTGTTTAGGACCGGTTATCAGAACAAAATTTTTGTCTACGATGTCAACGACTATGCATTTCTTGCCGGCCTCTCGACCCAAGAGCTTGACACAGACTCTGCCAATATCGACTGCAGTCATGGTATTCCATCTCTCTGGATAATCATGTCTTTTTATCACTCATGACAGAACGCATTTATAACCTCATCGACTCTGCTTCAGCACTAGGCGCTCGACTACAAAGCAGAGAACATCAAAGACCTCTATAGCTGACAGACATTCACTGTCAAGAACGAGATCGAATGGCGAATAATCCTCGCCAAGTTTGAAACCATATATGCGCTCATAAATTTCCCTAGTTTTGCCATCCTTTCGTTTGATAATCCGCCTAGCGTCTTCCATGCTAATGCCGTCGCGTCCCATCAGCCGTCTAGCCCTTTCCTCAGGTGACACTTCTAGCCAAATCTTGAATCCTTTTTTGGACAACCAAGGCATGGTCCAACTGTCCATTATAATATTCCCGCGCTCAGCCAACTTCAGCAACTCATCATCGATCTGCTTGTCGAACTTTGAATCGCGCCGCCGCTCTTCAAGAAAGCGCATACCCTCAGCGGTTTCCCACCAGCCCTTCTCCTTGGCATTGTAGCCCATTTTCAATGCAAATTCCTTTAGGGCAGTTCCGCCAGAAGCATATTTGAGCTTGAATCTTTCAGCTAGACGTCTAGCAGCTGTGCTTTTTCCGCAAGCTGTCAAGCCAGCTAAACAAATGACGACTTTCTGGCTTCTGGCGCTCATGCCGATGGGGCACTCCGAGCGGCGCGCTTCAAAGATTCCTGCAAACATGCGGAGCAGAGCTGCCCGCCGAACATGCGCTGCGGTCTTTTCTCACTCAAAGAGATCTGACTGAGCTTCGAAGCGCCTCCTGATGGAACGCCCAATATGGGTCGCCCACATCTAAGACAGCGAGCTGTTTTTGCTCTCTTCTTCTTGAAACGTGTGGTCGGGCCGCCTCCGCCAGGCAACTTCACTGAACGCCGCTTCAGGCTTCTGGATCGTTGGTGTGGTTTGGGCAAGGGTTAGTCGCCTCCCATTCCCAAGCCGAGTACGCGATTGAGGATGATGCCAGCCAGGAATGAGCAGAAGAGGTACCACATGAACACGTTCAGCGGTTGCGGAGTCTGACCCAGCCAAGGAAGATACGCCACGATCTTGTCTGGTTGAATGGCTTGGGGTAGAAGCACGTACCACATTAGCATGAGTGGGATGAACCATAGAAATGATGTTTTCATTGATTGCCACATCATTTTTGACTGCAATTGCATGACGTGCTTTTCTTGCTTCTTCAATTTAGCCATGAGTTTTTTGTCGCCTGAGCGTGTGGCTTTCATTGACTCAGATCTCCACTGGGTTATTTCTTTGTTCCATTCTCTCAGTTGTTCCCTCTTGGTTAGTAGTCGATTTGACAGTGAGGTGGCTAGGGAAACGGCAAAGGCTACGAGCATAATGAAGAACGTTGAATTTGGAATTTGATCTAGTATGACCACTGGCTATTCCCCTCCAAAGAAGCGTCGAAGTGCTGGGTACATTTCTGACACGCGTTCCTGCACTAGAATTTGGTAGTATTGGTATAGTATCCCCACTGATAGGAGCACCCCCATGCCTGTTCCGAACACGCCGAAGAAGTCGGCAACTGAAGCAATTAAGCCGACTATAGCGCCGCCAAGTATGGTAACTGTTGGGATGTAGCGTTTCAAGACTTGTTCAATAGGTTTTTCTGAGCGTCTGAAGCCCGGGATTTGCATGCCTGAGTCGACAAGCTGCTTGGCAACGGTTGACGGTCCGAGTCCACCTACTTCTAGCCATGTGAGGGAGAAGATTATTGAAAAAGAGACTAGGATGCCTGTGTACGCTAAGGCTCTTACAGGATCGGTTAGTACGTCGCCGATGCTTCTGGGCGAGATCACATAGTACACCAAGCCGCCGAAGGGTACAGGGCCTCCTTCTCCGCTTTGATATTGTCCAAGCAGGTTGAGCCATACGTTGCTGTTGCTTGGGTTGTAGTTGCTCCAGACTAGTTGCGAGATGAAGTATATGTTGGCGAAGAGGGCTGAGGCGAAGATTACGGGTAGGTTGGATACGTAGAGGAGTTTGATTGGGTAGCGTCCGCGGTAGCCGCGGTAGCCAGCGTAGGAAATGGGTAGTTCAACCCTCACGCCTTCGATGTATATGACTATGAAGAAAACTACAATCGTGGTTAAGAGGCCGAGTATGCTTGGCAGCTGAGATTCGCGAATGAAGACTGAGCCTAAAGGCAGTCCTGACAATGCAGTCTGTATCAAGGCTACGATTGCGCCCCAGCTTTTGCCGTCTTGGTGCAACCATGTTGGTGTGGCTGCGAAGGTGTCCCACATTACTGTTTGGGCTACGCCGCCTAGGATGAAGAGGCTGATGCCGCTGCCGAAGCCCCAGCCTTTTTGGAGCATTTCGTCTAGTAGCATGAGTACCAGTCCTGCTATAATTAGTTGTATGAAGACTAGTACTGCTGCTTGGGCTGGTAGGGCTCCGTAGACTCCGCCTATTATGTAGGCGAATGCCTGTACTCCGATTAGGATGAATGAGAAGATTTTGCTGGCTGTTGTGAATAGCATGCGGTCGTCGGGGTTGCTCATGTCGCAGCCTATCATGCCTGAGCCTGCTAGTAGTTGTAGGATGAGTCCGGCTGTGACTATGGGTCCTATGCCTAGTTCCATTAGGCTGCCGCGGTGAGATGCGAATATTACTCTTAAGTATAGGAAGGGGTCGCCTTGTTCCGCCGTGATGCTTAGCCCGTAGAGTGGGACTTCGGTCATGATTAGATAGAGTGCGAGTGCCAGGCCGGTCCAGAAGAGTTTTTCGTTGAATCCGATTTTGCGTTCTGGTGGCTTGATTTCGGGTGTGACTCGGGATAAAGGCTTGAATAAGCCGAGGAATCTGCCTGGCATGTGGCTGCTTTCACCTTATGGGCTGATTGTTTAGGGCAATCATGTGTGTGAGGGTAATTAATCTTTAGGAGGTTCTTTCTCGGTTTCTTCCTTGGCTGTGGCTTCTTCGAGTTCTGTTTCGCTTTTTTGGGGTTCTTCAGGTTCTTCTGGTTCTTTTGCAGGGCCTATTATTTGTCCGCCTGCTTCTTGGATTTTTGTGGCTGCTGCTTCTGACCATGAGTTTACTTTGATTATGATGGGTTTTGTTAGTTTTCCTGTTGCTAGGAGTTTTTGGTATCCGAGGGTGGTGAGGTCGATGTATGGTTTGCCTTGTTTTTTGGTTATTTGTTTTTGTCGGGTTTGTTTGTCTATTAGTTGGTCTATTTGTGTTATGTTGATGGTGTTGGGGTTTGATTCGCCGGTTATGCCTTGGGGTGTTTTGAATCCTTTTTTTCCGAAGTAGTCTGGTTCGTATCTTATGACGTATGACCATAGGTGTTTGTGTTTGCCTACGTTTCTTCCGCCTTTTTCTCCGTGTTTTCGGTGTTGGCCTACTTGCCCCCAGCCCATGAGTCGGCTGCCGCGGCGTTTTCTGGTTTTTCTTAGTTTATGTGGTGACATAGAGATCGTGTGGCATCCGTTGATGGTATGTTTTGCATAGATAGGTTGCATGGGTTGCTTTTATCCTTTTAACTATGGTGGTGGGCTCGGCTAGGGTTAGTATGAGTCTGGAAAAATTTTTTTGCGTTCGAAGTTCTGCTTTTCTGTTTGTGTTTCATGGGCTGTTTGCTGTTCTGTATGGTGTTTCTGGGTTTGTTTTTGCTGGTTTAGCGTGGTGTTCTATGTTGTTTAGCGTGAAGTTTCATGTTGTCATGCGTGAAGTTAGAATGTTGCAGAGAAGGCTAAGAAAATCTTTCCCTTCCTTAAATTTGTTACAGAAGCATAAGCTCCATTCCTAAGTTTACCCATATCCTGCCCATTCTGTTTGCTTAGGCATAGCCAGTATCTCTTCTACCTTCAACCTTTTCTCTGGGCGTTCACCTACGGCGTCTTTAAATCTCGACCCTTTCACGACAATGGCTGAGTCCGCGCCCCATCCAGTTCCCGCTATGCTTACGACTCTTTCTCTAAGCTTAACAGTGCCAGCTTCAACCGCCATGAAGACGCTTTCTATTGCTGTCCTAAAGCCATGTCCGCCCACACAAATGAGCGTCATCCAAAATAGGTCAGCTTCTTCCCCGCTCATTTTCATTGTCTTTTTAACCCACCAGTTTCTGAAGGTTAATTCATGTGATATGGGTTCTCTGATGGTGTTGACAACTATGACTCCTTTCTCTTGCAGCTCTTTCTTCATAAGCTGTGGTTTGTTGTATTTGCGTCTGGTGTACTTGTCATATGTCACGCAAACAACTGTCTTATTGGGGAAAGCATCCTTGACCTTCAAAGCTAGGCGTCCGCTTTCAGAAGCGACCAAGACTTTGTCGATATCACTTTGTTTCAATCTGTCTCTAACGGCCTGCAGAACGTGTTTGGTGTTCTTAGGACCAAAGTCGTCAAAGAAGAATACTCTTCTTTCCATATTCTATCATCTTGACTCCTTTTCAAAGTGAGTTAGAGACATAGTTGTTATAACATGCTTTTGGCATTCCGGTCCAAGAAACTGGGTTTTGGGCCAAAAGAGATAGACTTTAGCCTAGTGTGTGTGCATAGAATTTCTATCCCACACACATGCATTAATGCCTAGGCTCTGTTAGAATCACTGTTTTTCTAGGTTTCTATGAGAATTACACTATTTGTTTTGTTGTTATGAGGTCTTTCGCACTTCACGCCAATGATTTTCTCATCCTCGCTTTTCCAGATAATACTAGCTTTTTTGATTGCCGCATATTGGACAAGTATAATATTGACCAACTTCATATTTCATTTCTAATTACTATCTGATAATGGATTTGAGCTAGCTAGCGCTTCTTCTTATGTCTCACTAGACTTGGGTGGGCTCTTCTTTTTATTCCTTCAATTCGGGAATTACCTTTCTCGCCCATTCAATTTTAGCAGAGTAAGCTTCACACAATTTTGGAGAAGTTATGGGTTTCCATTCTTTAGCCACTGCAAGCATTCGACTTTTGGATACGCTAAGCTTGCTTTTTCGTTTGGGCTTTCCTTTCCTTATCGGTTTATAGTGTTCAAGTTTCATACTCGACCATCGCTAGTTCAAGCTTAGATACCTAACATATAGAGTTTTGTCCCCTTTTTGAATTAGCGAGCGCTCGTTTGGTGATATTTCATTTAGAGTAGCCGTATACTCGATTCCGACTATACTATATTCTAACCCTATATTGCTTTGATTTTCCTGTCTGTTTCTTCAGGGTTACAAGAATCATATGTGTCCTGAATCATGTATACACCCTGCCCAAACCACCCGTGTGTGTGTGCATAGAATTTCTATCCCTCATCCTCCTTTTTTGCTTGGAAGAAGCCTCTGTCAATTTTCTTTGCGACTTCACAGATTTGTAAATTGGTAAATTTCGCCCCCTCTTATTAGTAGCGGCTTGGCGTTGTTGACTTATCTGACAGGAGCGAGATGTTTTCATGGCGATTCAAGCCAACGTTGGTGCAAAGAATGGCAAAATCGATGTTGAGGCTTCTGATGAGCCGCTTTTGATTGCAGTTGAGAATTTGAAGAAGGGCATGAAGTTCACGATGAGCCAGCTTAATTCGAGACGAGTGCTGCCTGAAAAGAAGTTGCGGTGGCTGAAAGCGCTTACGAGGCAGGTTGAAGCCTTGGTTAACGTGATTGAAGCGCTTCACAACATTGGAAGCAAATCGGCGTCAGATGTGGATCTTGCGGCTTTTCTTTCCTCATTAGAGAAGGAGTTTCCGACGCAGTCGCAGACGCCATCGCTGGGCTCAGCCGCTAGGGAATGCCGCGTGGTAATGCGCCGTGCAGTCGCCAGACGATACTAGAGAGAAGCTGAACAAGCTCTGCAAGAGTCCGGCGTATTTTGCAGGTGCAATTCTAAACCTGCGGCTGTTCTCTTATCAAACTGAATTGCTCGAATGTGCTAGTAGGCGGGTTGTGGCTTGTTGGGCTCGGCAGACGGGTAAGACTACGGCTATTGCTATCCGGGTTATTCATTTTGCTTTTACGAATGCGGGTGCGACTACGCTTATTGTGAGTCGTGGTTTGCGGCAGAGCATGATTATGTTTGGTGTCATTGAGCGTTTTATTGTGGGGCATCCGGTTTTGAGGAAGTCTGTTGTACGGTCGACGCGTACTTTGATTCAGCTTAGTAATGGTAGTCAGATTATTGCGTTGCCTTGTGGTCCTGATGGGGCTGGGCTTAGGGGTTTTACGGCGCATTTGGTCGTTATGGATGAAGCCGCTTTCATGCCTGAGGATGTGGTGGCAAGCGTTATTTTTCCTATGTTGGCGACGACGAATGGCACGGCTATTATGCTCAGTACGCCTTGGGGACGCGACCACATCTTCTATCGTAGCTTTAAGAATCCGAATTATTGGAGTCAGCATGTTAGGGCTGAGCAGTGTCCACGTATTACGAAGGGGTTTTTGGAGGAGCAGCGACGTGACATCGGTGAACTCCGTTATAAGATGGAGTATGAAGCTGAGTTTGTGGAGGATGAGAACAGCTTCTTCAAGCAAGACTTGATCCGTGAATGCACAGAAGACTACGACCTCATCGCTGAAGACGTGCTGACAAAGGATGAGAGGATTTCAGGCAACTATTATTTGGGCGCTGATTTTGGCAAGAAAGTGGACTACAGCGTAATAGCTTTACTCAAAGAAGAAGACAATGACAGCTTCAGGCTTGTGTTCTTGAAGCAGTTTCCATTGGGCACGCCATACACTGATATCGTCGCGTACATTCACAATTTGAACCAGAAATTCGACATCATCCGAGGCTACTGCGACCAAAGCGCAATCGGCGAAAGCCTAATCGAAGAAATACAGCAGTTTGCGCCACAAGTTAGTGGCTTAACCTTCACAGCCAAAGCCAAACAAGATCTGTTAACCCTGCTGCAAACACGCATGGAACAAAAACGCTTAACACTGCCTCTCGATCGCGCGCTGCTTACGCAGATCAATGAACAACAATATCGGTTCAGCAAATCACCCGCTAAGCCAACAGAGAAACCCACTGAAGCAGGCACACTCACATTCTATCATCCACCAGGAACGCATGACGACCAACTCTGGGCAACAGCATTGGCGACATATGCCACGAGACAGAGGGAAGTTGAATCCGGACTATTCGTAACCAGAAGTAAACGATCTTGAACGCGTCTTGTGTTAAGGTTCGTGCGGTCGGCTTGCATAGGGCTTTCCATATCTTGGGAGTCTTATTTAGCGCCGCGGTAACCCTTGGGCTGCATACTCCAAGCTCCATTATGAAATCTGCATTGGGCGTTGATATCTTTGGATTAGCACCTCAAGAGGCTTGGATGACCGATAAAATCGCGAGCACTTCGGCTTCTAGGTTCTTTCTTGTTAGATTGCATCCAATTGCAGTTGATTGGACGAGAATTCTTTAGTGTGAGAGGGACTTTCATGTCACATCTTGACAAGGAGGGTTAACAACAACCAGGTCAATGGCGCCAATTCCGCAAAATAAGTCGAAAGCTTTTAGTGTATAGGCTGTATAGGAGTAGAAGAGAACCCCTGAGTCAGGTTCAACCCGCTACCGCATCATTGTTGCTTCCTTAGCTCCAAGCACTCTTGGACAGTGGTCATACTTCGGGAAGTAACTCGCTACATCCTCAGTTTTGGTCATCTACTCCAGCCTTCTTTTACTACGTCTGTCGATATATATCTTGCGGTTCCTTGCGGAAAATGACCACAAATCCTAAATATGCGTATGGATACTGTTCTTGCGTAGCAAATAATGGGGGTGATATACATGCGTGTTGGAAATTACACCATACCTGACTTGCGCCTCTCCCCAATTTTGATTGAGGCTACTAGAAAAATCTACGAAACTTATCAAAACCAAGAGGTGAGCGACACGAAGACACTTGCTCTATTGCTTGATCATAAATCTGAAAAAAGCGGAGCTTTCCTGGCAAAGATGACATTCTTGCGGGCATACGGTTTAATCGAAGGCAGAGGAGCGGTAAAAGTCAGTCAGATTGGGAAAGACATAACATTCGGAACTGATGAAGAAAAAGCGGAAGCCATGAAGAAAGCCATTCTAAGCATACCGCTCTGGAACGAATTATACGCAAAATTCGGAGCAAATTTACCATCAGAGAATTTTTGGGCACAATTGCGCCAAATAGCCATGATTGAAGCTCCAGAAGCTCAAAAAGTCGCAGATGTGGTCATAAAAACTTATCTTGAAGACATTCGCTATCTTCCCAGATCAGAGGAGAGGAAAATGGACCTAAAAGACAAGCAACCGCCAATTCCGACTGACACGGAATCTTTTGCAATTCCCGGTGGCGCGAAGGCCATACTGCCAAAGGAAGGCATGAAGGCAGCTTGGGACAAGCTCAAAAGAACAGTTGACGCATACTTTGGAGAAGAAAGTGGTTCGCAGAAGAAAAGCTAATTTTCCTCTTTCTTTTTGCTTTTGTTGCTTCTAATCACGCCCTCACGCAGAATGCAGATGAGGCGTCGTCAACATCAAGGACAGTTCACCATCTTTATAGCTTAAACTCACCTTCTAGGCCCTTGAATAGAAATTCTATCCTCCTCCTCAGATTAGCGCGCGCTGTTTTATCCCTGCAGTCGGAAAGGGTCACTGGCTCAGGAACTGTTTCTCTTTCTCCCCTCTTCTTCGTTCCAGACTTCATCATGAAAAAGCCAGCAGCTGCGAGAGCTCCCGCCCCGATGATTTGCCAAATGTAATACTGCCAAAAGTAAGTAGGGAAATGTGTCGGGTAGTCCCAATGCATCTGCTGATAATGAGTCGGATAATAGATGAAGATCAATCCAAGCATTAGGAAGAGACCCGTAGAAGCCAAAGTCAGAACACTCAAACCAAACCAGAACAGAAGAGTTCTCCTGCCTCTGAACACAGGGTGTCCCAAAATGCCAGCTATGAAGATTGTGAAAGATAAGTCTTCTCCTCCAGCGCGCGCTATATTGCTACAATGTTACAAACGAAAGGTTATCGAGAATAGCGCGTGCTTTCTATTTATTTCCAGCAATATCTAAATCAAATATCTTATAATGAAAAGTATGTCGATTTCTTGGAGGATTAAGAATTAATTGTTGATAGGCGATGCCCTGTGAAGCTGGTAGGTCTGTTTTGTCTTGTGACAGTGGTTTCGGCCATGGCGGGGCAGTGCCAGCTTTTTACGCATTTCTTCTATGGCGGCTATTTCTTCCTGACTTCACGGACAGCTTCTACTAGATTTGTGAGTTTCCTTTTGGCGGACTGAAGGGAAATGATAAGGTTCAAACCAAGCGATTCTCATCAAATCAATCTTTAAGTTTCCACACTTCTCAGTCGAATTCCTTCGGATAGGAATAGTATCGCAGATGTCACTGTTACTAGTGTGAGCAATGCAAGAGTCAAGTCAACAGGTTCATTTACCGACAAATGAATTGCAACGATTATAATTTCGACCACAAGAAACCCTATGAAAAAGAGAGAGTAAAAGATGAGCCTTGGTACAAGCATCTTTCCAAACCAGAAATATCCCTTGAGACCAGTTTTTTCTTTAACTTCATATCTCCCATACATGTCTTTCTGCACTAGTCCTAGATCTAGCAATTTTTGAAGTTGTCTATGGGCCACGCTTGGACTACTGAGACCTGCCCCGCGCATCACGTCTCTTGGGCCGACAAGTCTCCCAGCTTTCACCATGTATACATATACTCTGAAGGTTGTGGCGTCTAGGCCTTCGTCGGCGGGCACTTTTGTGCTCACCATTCGATAGATACGCCTAGCTCGTCATTTCTGAAATGGAAACGGTAGTTTTTCGGAAAAGTGATGTTATAGACAAATTCATTGTCGTTTATAATTTCAAGTGTTGCTTCTTTGAGAGTAAGGCCACTGCTTGCTTGCGCATCTGCAGGAGTTCGCCCAGCCAATTTTGTTAGGAAATACCCTTTGCCTTTCCTCAAGGCTGCAAATTCCATAGATGAAATCTCGGCCGTAGCCGTGAAAGCAGCAAGCTTTGATGAATTAGGAGGCCAGTAGTATTCCATTTTGTGTTCTGCAAATGTTTGGGTGTAACGTATTATTGTGTTTGCCGCATACACACCACTGCTATTCTGAGATGCGGTTTGCGCAAAGTCGATTTCCAAATCCTGAATTCTGACTGTCTCGCCTGTTGGATTGGTTATGTTAAGAACGATAACATAGGAGACGAGATTTGAATTCGCTAAAGCACTGACGTTTTCACTTACATCAAACGTTTTGAAGTAGGCGTAAACAACATCGACCTTAATAGTGTAGGTGTTCAAAAGAGAAAACTCTTGGTAGAATGGGACCATTCCAACTAATAGCCCAGCAATCAATGAAAATGTGCCGAACATCATGAATCTCTTGTTCGAAAACATCCTCTCACCACAAATAAGAAGAAAAGAGTGTTTAATCCTTTTTAATCTTATGGAGGAACAAAATGTTCCGTTCTGGGAACAGCAAGGCATTGACAACGCCAGCGCATATTAATCGTTATCCGATTAAGAGTCGGAAAACGTTGTAGGAGGCAGAATCATTTGTAAAAATGAAAGATTTTCTTGATTTTGTTTAAGAAATTAGATAGAAACTTTTTAAATCTTACAAAGAAATAGGGTATGTTTTGCTGAAAAATCTAAAGGAGGAAAGAAATTTGCGAAATTTGCGTGTGACCCATGGAAGATATATCTTAATGCTGTTCGCAGTGTTTCTGTTAGTCTCAGTTCCTGTGGTCTTTGGTGAGACAACAAATTATGCTGTCGCCCAGAAAGGGAAGACCATTGCAGCTTATGGAAAAGAGGCAACGCTGTTCGCTTCATTGATCGCCCAGAGCAACGGCTTAGAAGTAGTTTCAGATGCATATTCTGAGTCCGCAGTTGTCGTAGTATCAGACTTTACAAACGTCGACATGTCTAGATTGGCTTATGCTCTGCAAAACAAAGCGATAGTTGTAGCCATCAATCTCCCAGCGGACAACGAGTTGATTTCTGCACCCACATTGCAAGAAAATATTGCAAGAGCGGTCTATGAGATTAACGTAACAGACAGGACTGTGCTTCTGGCATCTATGGTTCTGGAGTCAGCTCGAATTATCTATCCAGAATACTGGATCAGTGTTATTCGCTATGACACAAGCTTTTCGGAGTCATCGTACGCCTTGGTAGACAGCACGCCTCAAAAGCGAGAGAAGATATCTTCAATGGCCGCGAACAAGGTGGAGGAGATGATTGCCTCTTCCTCGTTCCCTGACGTGGGTACTGAGTGGGCGAAGAAACTGGAGAGAAATCATTTGTGGGATTTAGCTGGCGACGATCAATTATACACGAGGCATGAGGTCTTTGCATTAAAATACTGGGACGAGGCGGCTCAGGGTGGAACCAAAGAATACTGGAGAACAGACTCTTACATTGATCACTGGCTGCCAAGCTATGTCGAAAATCTCTTACACTGCGGTCCTTATATCAGCACAAGAAAGATCATAGTTGATGGAGATTCGTCAGAGCTATATGACTACTCGCCACGCACCACTGTCTCAGATACCACAGTCAGTGTCAGCATAGGTTTCACTGTAACAACACGCGGCGTTGGCGTCAACGTTGGATATAGCTGGTCTTGGACCAACCCTGGAGTTAGGTATGATGCGTCTCCCGACTACGTGAATTCGAAGATCACTTGGGACGAGACTTTCAGAGGTCCAGACTACTTTTGGTATCCCTTCTACAGTGGACCTTGCGAGGCCTCACACAATTCCTACAACGCAAAAACCACTGTAATAATGCGTTCGCCCTTGGGAAGCGGCTTTAACGTCGCAACATTACAGTCTAAGTGGATAAAATACGACGACTCACTCTATCCGGGGTTCTACATTCGCTACATCTATACGTACACGGACACATGGAACCCAGGAGTAATCCCGTCCATCTTCAAAACAGTCATCAAGATTCAAGCATGGCGCACTACTGATACGTATTCAAGATCCCACGGGCTTGCGGTGGACAGAGATCTTCCAGAGAATTGGTGGTTACTTTCAGGATATCAGTTCCTTGTCACAGCGTCACCATTCACTTACACAACAACAGTGTACCTATTGCCGGGAGATCACTTTGTTGAATACGCAGCCTCGGGATACGTACCGAACTACGCTTGGCATGCAAAGATCTACATCAATGATGTGCTCATAGCAGAGGGAGACGTCGGGAGAAACAGCGTCAATCATTTGAGAGGCTACTTCAATACTTGGTGGGTATAAGGGCCATTAAGCCCTAGAACCTAAACATCCCCTTTTTTGTGCACTGATCCACTAGAAAATCCTTTGGTTAGTTTTGAGTTGGTTCCTGGTTCCAAGAAAGTCTCAAATCTTGTCTCACTCCCAGGCGCCGAAACTGACTTCCCCACATATCGAAGCTGAAGCCATTAAAGGCTTATTTTGTCCGATGTGCTGTCCGAGGCACCGACTCCGAAATCGCCTGTACTGGGCGACTCATTTGAACATCATATATCGGTTTTTTCACGATTCTGAGTTCGGGCGATGAACAAAGCGCGCGCTGCATCCGCTTGACTATTTGAAAGTTTGGGTTTGGATAGAGTGTGTGATAGTTATGTGTGTTAGTTGACTGTGTGTGTCGATGAGCAGAAATAAGGGAGGAGAGAGAGTAAGAAGAAAAAGAATAGAATTTCTATCCCCAACACAACTCGTATTCTGACCTGAGATCCAGAACTTTTCTGAAGCTATGCGGAGGTTAGAGTTCTCTCTGAGTCAAAACAGGCCATGCCAGATTTTGACTACTTGAAAGGAGACTTCTTTTTCATATGAGCCTTCGTTGAAGAAGTGAAGATACCAGATTTCGTTGACGGGCGGCGGAGTACCACCGTATCCAGCAGTTCCATTGTTTCCTTCAAAGAACCAAGTCTGAACCTTTTCAACCGTAGTTTCATTTACCCAATAGTCAAAATATCCATGGTCATCTTCAATGATGTGTGCTTGCCACGCACTCCACTTAATAGAACCTTCAGAAACATTCCAAGTAACTTCAAAACTATCGACTGGTGCAGAAAGGTAGAAAGCCTTAAACTTCTGCTCTCCCGCAGCAATTTTGAAGGTTTCTGAACGCAAAACTTGTCTTTTCTCAGCCGAAAGAGCCTGAGCATAGGCATACCAAGCAGTCAAACTGACTCCAATGCCCACGAGCAACACTATCAAGCCCAACGAGTAGTACTTCACTTTCTTAGTTAGCATATGAATCATTTGAAGCGATACGCAAATAATGTATTAAATATTACGATACCACTGTTCAACACAAATCCACAACAAAGTGGGCACTGCTGACAGTAGCTGCTTACGCTACAAAGGAAAGAGAGGGTGAGCACCGATTGTTCATAACCAAGAGATAGGCTCTCACGCAGAATGCAGATGAGGCGTCGTCAACATCAAGGACATTTCACCATCTTCATAGCTTAAACTCACCTTCTAGGCTTCAGCATAGAAATTCTATCCAACCAACCATAACCTTATCATCACTTTTCACTAATTCATTAACGAGAACTTGAATGGTCGAATTAGAGGAAGTTGAATGAAGGCATTGGTTGTCTACTATTCGAGAACTGGCAATACAAAATTCGTTGCTGAAAAAATAGCTCAGGAACTCGGAGCGGATATTGAAGAGGTCATAGATAAAAAGAACAGATTCGGGTTAATTGGCTATCTATCAGCTGGTAAAGATGCTGTTCGAGGTAGTAAAACCGAGATAGCAGAAACAAACAAGAATCCGAGCGAATTTGATTTAGTTGTCGTCGGCACTCCCAATTGGGTCTCCAAACCAACGCCCGCAATAAGAACATACCTAAGCAAATATGACTTAGCGGGAAAAAAGGTGGCAACTTTCTGCATAACCGATGGTTATAGTGGAGGCGAAAAAGTCATTGAAACAATTAGAGCACTTATTCCTAACAGTGATTCCACTGAACATCTTGTAGTGGCAAAACCCACCGAGAACAAGGCAGACACTGAAAACAAAATATCAGAATGGTGCAACAGACTCAAATCGCTCTAATCAGAAGCTACTATTCTCGGGTTTGGGATAGAGATTCTATCAACCCAATACTAATGACATCAGGCAAATTCTGCCCGCACTAGCGGGCACCATGCCCTAATCACCGTGATTTGTGTGTGTGCATAGAATTTCTATCCAACCAACCAACCCAAAATTACGGTTGACAAGCAGTTTTGGTTCTGCGGAAAAGCTATAGCTGAACCAAAAGAACTAATTGGAATGGTAAAAACAAGAAAAAGTGAATTAAATGGCATACAGGCGGAGTAATAGACAATCCCGAAAGATTCATCGAAGACACTCTAAAAAGAGGGAAAGAAAATAGTTGATAAAAAGAGGTAGGAAAAATGCGGCTTCGATACTGGTGGGATCGTTTGCTGTTAAGTCTACGGGCTTTGTTTCTGATTTGTTGACTGGTACATTTATTTTCGTTGTATTAATGGCCATATGGAAGAAACTTCTATCAATCTCTGATTTTAGGGTTAACTTATAACAGAACTAAATAGGTAGCGGAATACACTTAGATGAGTGGATAGGGAGCACTATTGGTGAAGGTGAGGAAAGTTGAAAGTTGAGGGAGATCTGCGCTCTCCCAGAGGATCCTTCCAGCTGTTCTTGAGAGATACAAACGATGAAGAGAACAAAATCATTCAGGCCCTGAAGACTTCGCTGCAAACGGAACCAAGGCGCTTCTTCAAGAACTTCATAGTGACAGATGCAGGGAGATTCAGCGAAAAAAAGGAGGCTTTTGACATTAGTAATAGGGTATACAAGCCCGAGTTCATTCAGGAGCATGAACCTGTTTTCTCGGTGCAACTCTATCCGCACAAGGGGTTCACATGGGAGAATCTGAAGAAACTAGAAGAATTATCAGAATTCAATGCTACCGTGGACGCCAAAGGCGTTCTCATGCTCAGCAGAAAAGAGAAAAAAGGGATACCATTCGTTGTAAGTGAAGACAGCATAGAAAAGACCTCGCAGAGTAGCAGGAAGAAACTCAAAGCCTAAAGCCATATGCGATTGGGTTAAATTTCTATCCAACCAACCAACATAACTAAACAAAGCATTTTAGAAAGTAATACACATTACCTTGTCGGAGATACATATGAACATTAAGAACCTATTTGGCTATAACTGGTATTCTCGTCGAAAAATCCTCAAAAGTATGGCTGAAATTCCTTGGAAAAAGGTTGTTGAAAGCTGTGGAGCCAGCTTTGACTGCGTTCGAGACATATTTGTACACAGTCTACAAGCTGAACAATTTTGGATTCGACGTTTGAGTGGAAAAAACGCAAGGGGAATATTCGACACACCATTCAGCAAATTTGCTGATATCAGCACTATCCAAGAATACGCTGATGAAGTTGAGGCTGAAACAAATGAGTATTTGAAGACCTTGACAGATGAGAAGCTTCAGAGCGTTTTTGAATTCAAAGGATGGGATGGCAAAACCGACCGAAAAAAGATTGAAGATATTCTAATGCACGTGATTGAAGAAGAGATCCATCACCGTGGAGAGCTGTTATGTATCTACTGGCAAAACGACATCAAGCCACCATACACCAGCTACATGGGTTACGTAGATTACACAGGTAAAGTATGATCCGTAAAAACATTTAGCATTTCTGACATTCAGTTTCTAATCAGAGTCCAAAAGGCTAATGCACTGTTTTCTTATGATTTGCGGAAAAGAGAAAGAGCGCTAAAACGGGTTAAGCGCGCGCACTGATAATGGACGCTCTAGAGTCGTCCTGGCTGGGGATCCAGTTGCTCTGATCAGTAGGGGATTCGTAGTGAATCTCACCTTTACACCATACCAATCATTGAAATCTCAATTATTGTTGACTCTGAGAACCAATCGTTAATTGTGTCTTCGTCTGCCTTGCCATAGTATTTAAGGTAGAGAGCATGTTTTCCCAATTCAAAAGCCCCCCCGCCTTTAGCAATTCGAGCGTTGCCCTTAAACTGGATCTTTCCGATCTTAAACTCAACTCGACCATCCTCAAGAATGTTTTTCATCCAGTCAGTGTACGCTCCTTCATGGCTAAGATAAATTTTCTTTCCAGCTACCGCAAACCACAACTCAACCGTGTGCGGATTACCAGATTTCCTACCCCTAGTCGTCAAATAGATAAACTTCTCACCAGCGACCCTGCTAACATCCATGTAACTCAACACTCACTCCCGCAAAGCTGTCTTAAATCGATCAGATTACCTTTACGCGCGATTCAGCCTTTCTCAACAGTGAAGAAAACGCTAGGAACCTTGCGTACGCTATTTGTTCTGGTCACTGCTTGTCTATCCGTGCGTGTTTGTTTATATTTGGCAGAATGTGTGGGGATAGAATTTCTACCCAACCAACCAATCTAACGCTTTTGAACACACCGTTAAAAAAGTTGAACCAAGGTGTTCAAAAATGCTGTATTAAATATCAGCTTTGTAATACCCTCGCAACTGTACAACAAAACTACAGGAAAAAGGCGAAAAAAGTTGTTGGCTGCGCGGACACGTGAAAAGGCGGTCAAAATGAAACGCTCAAGATATGAAATCATGGCAGGGATAATGCAGAACTGTCTTTTGCCCCGATGTAAAACGCGCATCATGTACGAAGGCAACATGAGCTTTGCACAGATAAATGCTTACCTAAGCCTACTCACTTCGCTGGGATTGCTTTCCCAAGAGAATGGCAAATACGAAACCACAGATAAAGGACGCCAATTCATATCAGCTTACAACAATCTTGGCAAGATTATCGGAATACCCGCACCGTTAGTAACAGAAATGAAAGTCTTCTCAAGCTCTTCAGCGTCCGCTAACTGTTAACCCTAGTCCTGTTTTGTGCGTGTGCATAGAATTACTATCCCCAACCCATATTCTGACCTGAGATCCAGAACTTTTCTGAAGCTATGCAGAGGTTAGAGCTCTCCTTGGGTCAAAACAAGCCATGCCAGATTTTGACTACTTGAAAGGAGACTTCTTTTTCATACGAATCTTCGTTGTAGAAGAGAATATACCAAACCTGATCCACATCTTTTGCCGCGTCTATACCGCATCCGGCAGTTCCGTTGTTTCCCTCAAAAAACCAGACTTGATGCTTTTCCACGCCCGTACCATTATGATACTCAAAGTATCCAAGAGAATTCTCGAACATAATTGCTTGCCATGGACTGAATTTTATAGAACCTTCAGAAACGTTGAACATTATGTCAAACTCTTCGGCTGGTGCGGGCAAATAGAAAGCCTTGAACTTCTGTTCTCCAGCGCCGATTTTGAAGGTTTCTGAACGCAAAACTTGTCTTTTCTCAGCCGAAAGAGCCTGAGCATAGACATACCAAGCAGTCAAACTTACCCCAATGCCCACGAGCAACACTATCAAGCCCAACGAGTAAAGCTTCAACACTTTCTTAATTGGCATATGAATCAATTGAAGCGATACGCAAACAATGTATTAAATATTACGATACACTGTTCAACACAAATCCGCAACCAAGGAACGGAAAAGCCACCAAAGTAAGGCTCAGTTCGGTTTGTCTGACTTCGTCACTTACCTATTCCCAAAGACCATGATAACAGTAATCTTAAAGATAATGAACTCGATAAGAAGAAAAGGCAAAGGAGACTGCTGCAATATGGCTAAGCTGCTTGTTTTGTATGATAGTCAGACTGGTAATACTGAGAAGATGGCTAAGGCGGTGGCTGAAGGTGCCCAGTCTGTGCCCGGAATCGAAGTTGAATTGAAGTATTATGCGGGTTCAGACGAGCTTGCGGAAGCTGCGGCTGTTGTTTTTGGTGCGCCTACGTATCATCATGAGATCACGCTGCCGATTAAACAGATTTTGGAGGAAGCAGCCAAAGCTGGAGCTAAATTGGAGGGCAAGATCGGCGCGGCTTTCGGCTCATACGGTTGGAGCGGCGAAGCGCCTGAGAAAGTGTTGGAAATCTTGAAGAACAGGTTCGGAATGAAGGCAATAGAGCCACCAATCAAAGTTCTCTATGAGCCAAAACAGGCGCAGCTTGAAGAATGCCAAAAACTGGGAAAGCGTATAGCTCAAGAAGTAGTTAGCAAATAGGCGTTCAGGATAGAAATGAGAGAGAAGTCGGAAGCTGAGGTGCTCGAAGCCGTCTGCGCCGACGTGCGCCTACAGGACACTGTATCCAACGCGCACGTGAATTCGCTCATAACAAAGTTTGGTCAACGCGTGAACAAGGCGTTGGAAGCTCTAGGCGAAAGTCGCATCAAAAAATACGTGTTTCAACCCAGCGGACGCATAGTCTGGATCGTAGTGGGCAAAGAACGCGACTATCTGGTCATGCCTGCAGGAGGTTACTGCAGCTGCGACGACTTCTACTATCAATTCGACCACGGACACATATGCTACCACATAATAGCTCAGAAGCTAGCAGAATCATTAGGACGCTTCGACCTGTTCGAAGACGACGACAACTTTTACGACATACTGCTCCGAGAATGGAAACAGCCTGAAGAACACCCTCCGCCAAAAAGGAAAAAAGCAGACAACAGCGAAGATACTGTTTAAATAGGATCTACAGCAAATTAAGAGAGACAAAGTGACCGGCCATGGCAATGGAAATAGGCGCATTCTTCGAAAACGTCATAGTCACATTCATACTCGTAGTCACATTCTTATTTTTAGTCCTTGCCTTCCTGTACATGATGTACGGCAAAGAAGGGAAACAGGCAACGGCAAAAGCGCCAAGAACCAAAGCTAGCTTTTAGGAAACTGCTTTCTCGTCCAGAAGTACAAGATAAACCCGATTATCGTCAACACTGCCGCTAGAACTATCATCAATAAGGCATCTGGGCCCGTGCCAAGAATTATTGGAATCGGACCGACGAAAATTATTGCACCACCACTCACTGTGCCGTCGCCTCCAAACAAAGCAGACGCCATAATCACCACGACGCCAGCAAACACCATCAAGAAGCCAAACAAAAGCATTTTCAGCGGAAGGCTCGACGGCGACTCTTGTTCTTGCTCAGTTTCCATCGAGATCAACAGCCTCTCTAACTAAACAATCCATTAGAAAACATCATGAAGACCAAGAGCAAGACAACCAGAGCAATTGAAAGGATGAGTATGACCTTGACCGATTCTTTGTCTGTGCCGAAAATTATAGGAATCGGACCAATTATGACGGCGCCTCCACCCTTAACCTTCGTCTTCCCAATTTTCTCGTTTGACAGGACCAGCCAAATCATGGCTATGAGTGCTATAGCAAAGCCTATGAGAATCAGCGCAACTCCGACATTCCACAAAAATTGGGCATTCACGGATTTTTCCACTTCTACTCAACTAGGTTACTGAAGCCGGGTTCAGATAAGTTTTCACAGAAGTAGGCTTAAATAAAATCAGCCGCGAAACTAGTGCAGAGCGCTGAAAACAGTGGACCTTGAAAACATCGTGCAACAGATTCTGCTTACCAGACGCGACCTCACACGAGATGAAGTGCTCAAAAAAATCTACGAAAAAAAGCGCTCAGCCGAAGACTACTTTCTCGACGAAGTAGCAGCCCGCATTGTAGCAGTTGAACTCGGCGTCGAAGTTCAAGGAGAAGACGAAGCCTTCAGAGGCGAAATCTCAATCAAAAATTTAGTCTCAGGCTTAAACGACGTCACAATCATCGGACGAGTCATAGCCGTTTATCCAGTCCAAACTTTTTCCCGCAAGGATTCCTCACAGGGGAAGGTAGCACGACTGCTCCTAGCCGATGAAACGGGCGACTTAAAACTGGTCATATGGGATGACAACACCAACTTGGTTGAAACCGGAAAGATTCAGCAAGGACAAATCCTCAAGGTTCTACATGCCTACGTGCGCGAATCACTAAATGGCAAGCTGGAACTGCACCTTGGAAGAAAAGGAGAACTGGAAATCTCACCCAAAGACGTTGACGAAAGTCGCTATCCCTACACTATTGAGCCTATGGACAAGATTGGAGCCCTAAAACCCGAGAGAGGGAAAACACACGTGTTAGGCTGGGTTACCCAGGTATTTCCAGCCTCAGAATTCACACGAAAGGATGGAACAAGAGGCAAAGTCCGAAGACTGCGCCTCAAGGATGAGACCGGCGAAACAACCCTAGTGTTCTGGAACGAGAAAGTCGACGAACTAGACGCGATAAACGAAGGCAATCAACTCCGCATAATAAACGCCAGAATCAAGACTCAGCTTGACGGAAGAATCGAATTACACGTCGAGAATGCCAGCCAAATCAGAAAAGAAGCCGGCCAAAAGGTGCCTGATGTGACTGCGTGCGAGGCAATTCGCAAAATAGCCGATTTGAAGACAGAAGGCGGACCGTTCACCGTTGAAGCAACGGTGGCATCAAGTCCAGTAGTTAAAGAGGTTACTACGTCTAGAGGCGAGAAAGTTCTGGTAGCCTCCTTTGACTTGACTGATGAAACGGGCAGTATCGGAGTTTCACTGTGGCGACAACATGCTGAGCTTGCCAGAGACTGGACAGTTGGAACCCAAATCAGGATGAACAACGCCTACGTGAAGCGCGGCTTTTCGAGTCCGTGGGAACTCGTTTCACGAACCGCAACGTCAATTCAGGTAGTTTCAAAGCCAGAGGCTGCCAACGCAGAAAATGAGCGGAAAACCGTTTAAACATAGCTAAAGCTATTTCTAGATTGCGACCTATCATGAAAACCTCAGCAGTGACCTTCAAGGTCGATCCATTTAACTATGTTGCCAAGCTAGAGTCTCCTATCGGAGTCTACCTCAGAAGAGAAGCGTTCAAGAAAGAGAATAGTGCCGATGCAGAGCTAAAGAAAAAACTAACCGAAAAAATCGTGCGCGATCAAACCGCTGATGGAAGCTGGAATCAACTGTTTGTCCACACTGCAAACAATCTTTGGAACCTCGCCCTTCTCGGCTACAATGCAAAAGATGCAAACGTGAGGCAAGGATTAGAGTGGCTGCTGTCAATACAACGCCACCAATATCATGGGTATCCAGGCTTCTTCTATTCAGACAACAGAAAAGACGCAAGCACAATGCGCTCAACGTTTTACGGAGAATTCGGACCCGGCTGCACCATCTTCTACCAAACAGCTTATGCGGTTCACCTCTTCCACATCTTCGGTTTCGACGAGAACAAGCAGGTTCAAAGAGCCGTGAACTCATATCTTAAGTTCTGGCGACCCACTTGGTGCAGCGCATGGTGCACAATCAACGTGTTGCGCCTGCTAATCGAACACCCGCTAAGCAAGGAATCCAAACAGGCTGAAGACGGAGTGAAATACCTAGCTAGGCGACAGACCAAGACTGGAGCATGGAAAGGCTTCTCCTTCTACCACACACTCCACGCCTTATCAAGATCGAACCACGAACTGGCAAAGAAGCAAGTGAAGAAGGCACTTCCAACAGCTGTGAAAAGACAAAACACCGATGGAAGCTGGGGCAAAAAAGAGCCGGAGACAGAAACTTTCTTGGTCTTAGACGCCTTAAGAAATGTAGGAGCACTGTAAGCCATGCCAGCCACTGAAGACAGTGGCAAGTCATCCATGACGAAATGTCCCAAATGCGGAAGCACAGACATCAGGAGAGAAGAAGGCAGACTTGAAGGAGCATTTGGCTCATCGAGGCTGTTCTTCGACGTGTACATCTGTAACAACTGCAAATACAGCGAATTATACTTCCTTGAGCGAACCTACGTGTACTTGGGGCATTAGCCACAATTATCGGAAGTCTTAATTCCATAACCACTTTATACTATGCGCTCTTCCACGTAGCCTAAAGGTGCAGAATAACATGAAGCCAAATCAGATTTCGCTGCCTGTTGACGAGTTGCCCAAAGAATGGTATAACATTCAACCCGACTTGCCCACGCCGTTACCGCCTCCGAAAGAACCGGAAACTGGACCATCCCGCATGGACTTCCTGGGACGAACCATGATCCACGAATGCCTAGGGCAAGAAGCGTCCACTCAGCGATGGATTCCAATCCCAGACGAGGTACGCGAACTGTACATACAAGTTGGACGCCCAAGACCCTTGTACCGCGCTCTTAAGCTTGAGCAGCACTTGAAGCTGAAGAAGACACGAATCTACTACAAACGCGAAGACTTGTCACCCACAGGCTCACACAAAACCAACACAGCACTGGCACAAGCATACTACGCCGCAAAAGAAGGAAAGAAGACACTGATCACTGAAACTGGTGCTGGGCAGTGGGGCACAGCACTTACACACGCAGCTCGCCTCATGGGCTTGAACTGCATCGTCTTTTGGGTTCGCTCGGTGTACGATTGGAAGGCTGACAGACGCACATTCATGCACCTGCTAGGCGCAACGGTTCACGCATCACCTAGCAAAGAGACCGAAACAGGCAGGGAGCTTCTGAGAACGAACGCAAACCATCACGGCTCGCTGGGGATCGCTGTTTCCGAAGGATTAGAATACGCCGAAAAACATGAGGATTCTGTTTACAGTTTGGGCTCAGTCCTGAACCATGTACTTATACACCAATCAGTCATCGGATTGGAAACCATCAAACAGTTCGAACTAGCCGACGACAACCCAGACCTAATAATAGGCTGCTTAGGCGGAGGCAGCAACTTCGGCGGCATAGCACTACCCTTCGCAGGAGAAGTGCTGACAAAGAAACGAGAATGCGAATTCCTCGCCTCCCAGTCCGAAGTCGCGCCAAACCTAGTCAAAGGCAAATACGAATATGACTTCGGAGACGTAGCTGAACACACACCACTGCTGAAGATGTACACGCTTGGACACAAAACCGAAATGCAACCAATCAAAGCAGATGGACTACGCTATCACGCAGCCGCGCCGCTGATCAGTGCTCTGAGACAACACGGCATAGTTAAGGCTAAGGCGTATCCAGCTGATGAGAGGGCAGTATTTGAAGCAGCGAGAACGTTTCTGCAATGCGAAGGCTGGCTCATCGCACCAGAATCAAGCTACGCTGTACGGGCAACGATAGATGAAGCGTTGAGAAACGAGAAAGCCGGCGAAGAAAAAGCCATCTTGATGAACATAAGCGGACACGGATTCCTAGATATACCGGCGTACAGAGAAAAATTGGGAATGTAGGTTAAGGCTTAGGCCTTACCTTCCTTTTCTACTTCTTTCATCGTATCGATCAGGATGTCGAGTGCTGAGTCAGCTAATTCCTTGGTTATGACCAAGGGTGGAGCTATTCGAATTGTCGACTTGCCGCAGGTGATTACGACGACGCCGCGTTTCCAGCTACGCATCATGATTTCCTCAGCCTTCTTCGGCGCAAACGCCCTAGTCTTCTTGTTTTCAACTATTTCAGCGCCTATCATCAAGCCTTTGCCACGCACATCGCCTAGGATTTCGCTGGTTTCCTTGAACTCGTTCAATCGCTTCATAATGTGGTTGCCCTGTTTGACCGCGTTCTCCATCAGGCGTTCCTTCTCAAGCACGTCTAAAACGGCGAGCGAAGCCGCGCATGCTACTGGGTTCCCGCCGAACGTAGATGCGTGTGTTCCACCTTCCCAATCCATGACTTTGGATCGGGCTACTATCGCGCTCAAGGGCAAACCTGAAGCTAAGGATTTAGCCAAGCAGACCACGTCGGGTTCGACCTTCCAGTTGTCAATCGCACAGAATCTGCCAGTTCGCCCGACGCCTGCTTGCACTTCGTCGTCAACCATGAGTATGCCGTACTTGTCCGCGAGTTTCTTCAATCGCGGGAAGTACTCTGGCGGTGGGACAACGTAGCCGCCTTCTCCTTGAATTGGCTCAAAAACGAAAGCTGCGACGTCCTCGGGCGGAATGTACTTCTGCAAAACGTATTCGTCGATGAAATCTACACACCAGACACCGCAGTCAGGGTAGGTCATCTTGTACGGGCAACGATAGCAGTAACCGTATGGCACATGCGTTACGCCAGGAACCAATGGGAAGAAGTGCCTGCGCTGCACAGGCTTGCTAGCAGTGAAAGAAACCGCGCCCATAGTTCTACCGTGAAACGCGCTTATGAAAGCAATGAACAACTGCCGCCTCGTATGCCATCGAGCCAGCTTCGCCGCGCCTTCAATTGACTCCGCACCACTGTTGCCAAAGAAAACTCTCTTCTCCCATTTACCCGGAGTAAGCGCAGACAGTTTTTCGCCCAAATCCACAACTTCACGGTACAAGAAGTCTGTGATAGAATAATGCAGGTAACGATCACACTGCTTCTTGATAGCCTCAACAACCTTGGGATGATTGTGCCCCACGTTCAAGCAGACGAGCCCAGAGTTGAAGTCGATGTATTCGTTGCCGTCAACGTCGCGTAGTATGCAGCCACTACCGCCTTCAATGGCTAAGGGATAAAACCTTACAAACGATTGTGAAATTACGCGTTCATCTCGTTTTACAAGCTCGCGAGCCTTTGGACCTGGAGGGCGAACCACGATTTTCGGGTAATCAGCCATAATCTAACTCACCTTGGGAAGAGTAACCGTTTAGGAGCTTCGGCTTTTATAGGCATTTCTATCGAAAATCAGCAAAACCACTATTGCCGATTGTCCAGAAAACCAACGGAGACTCTAGAGGCTGAAGTGGAATGAGGCCATATTGGGATTAGGCTTTTGTCACGGTTATTTCAATTGTGGAAACGTTGGATCTTCGACCCTGCTCGCCTGTGAGTTCCTCAGTTCCGATCTTGATATCAGAGACTTTCAAATCCTTGACGAAGGATCTTCTAA
>Ga0315296_10000644_pt1 | contig 31544 bp, 27 predicted proteins | sample YL17G14_18_MG_FD_203921 | JGI IMG/M metagenome (GOLD analysis project Ga0315296, IMG submission 203921) | Sediment microbial communities from Yellowstone Lake, YNP, Wyoming, USA - YL17G14_18 | ecosystem: Environmental > Aquatic > Freshwater > Lake > Sediment | place: USA: Wyoming | collected... | reverse complement strand
GGATCCGAAGCCTTAAGCCGAGGCAACTGATACGGCTGAACACGATACTCATTCAGCAGCTTCTCCCGCTCCTCCGCGGGCATAATCTCATGCTTAGGCACAAGCACATGACCAAAAATATTAAACGACGGAAAAATCCGCGGAATCAACTCAATACCCCTTCTCCTAGAATGAACCTTAGCAGCCTGAGTCAACCGCCCACTAGTGACGAGGATACCCCTCTCAACATTCTCATCCGTCATAACCTTCTTAACCTGACCTACAGCCTGAACACCAACCGTGCCCTGCGTAGGCCAACAATAAATCAGCATCTTCTTACCCTCAGCCGTCTTCACCAAAAAGCTACTCCCCTCCTTATACTTCTTCTTACTGACCTGCTTGTAACCCCGCAAGCCTATCAAAATCTGAGCCTTACGCTCCTCAACAGATTCCTCAGCGCTCAAACAACAACCCCGTACAACCTTAAAGCTGCGTAGTCAACAGAGCACCAATGAATCTTAAACTTTGCGCTTCCACACCCCCACATGACACATTCAGCTAACACTCCGCGAAAACCTTGCCTCGTCCCTCGCGCAACTTAAATACACGCTAACTCCTAACTGCAGTGAAGCCAGCATCATCTAAGAGGCACACGCCATGGCAGTTGAAGAACAAGAGGAGAAACAAACCACAGAAAAGAAATACGAGCAGCTGGAAGACCTGCCCGGCGTGGGACCAGCAACAGCACAAAAACTACGCGAACTAGGCTTCAACACCGTAGAATCAATAGCAACCGCAGCCATCAGAGAACTGGAACCAGCAGGCATAAGCGAAAAAAAAGCTCTGGACATAATACGCGCAGCAAGATCCACCCTGTCGCTAACTTTCATGCGCGCAGACGAACTGATGAAAATCCGCCAAACCGTCAAGCGCCTAACCACAGGCAGCAAAGCCATCGACGAAGTATTAGCCGGCGGCTTAGAAACACAGACCATCACCGAATTCTACGGCGAATATGGAAGCGGAAAAAGCCAACTCTGCCACCAAATGTGCGTCAACGTCCAATTGCCCACCGAACGCGGCGGACTAAACGCAGCCGCACTATACATCGACACCGAAAACACGTTCAGAACCGAACGCATTATCCAAATGTCGCAGCACATGGGCTTAAACCCTGAAGAGGTAGCCAGAAAAATCGTCTTCGCTGAAGCATACACCTCTGACCACCAAATGTTCCTTCTCGAAAACGCCGACAAAATCATCAAAGACAATAACGTCCGCCTCATAGTCGTCGACTCCTTAACCGCTCACTTCAGAAGCGAATACTTGGGCAGAGAAATGCTAGCCGAAAGACAACAGAAGCTCAACAAGCACATGCACAGACTGATTCGCTTAGCGCGCGCCTTCAACGCCGTCGCCGTCGTAACCAATCAAGTCATGGCCAAGCCCGACGTTTTCTTCGGCGACGCAGTTCACCCAGTGGGCGGGCACATCGTGGCTCACACCAGCCACACACGCATCTATCTTCGTAAATCATCACGCGGACCACTCCGCATCGCACGCTTGGTCTCAAGTCCCTACTTGCCTGAAGGCGAAAGAGTTTTCAAGATAACTGAGAATGGTGTAGAAGACCTATCAGAAGAAGACCAGCAGGGAAAACGCTAATTGACAAAGCCCGTTCCAAGAATCTATACCACACGCTTCTTTCAACTAGTCACATCCAGGCAGTTTGCTGAAGCTGAACGCATCCTTGAACGCGTCAAACAGAAAATGCACGTAAGCGATCGCAACCGAGGCTATTTCCAAGCATTGTACGGCATGCTTCTCACCATGAAAAACAATGACCGGTACTCATTCCTATCCACCGTAGACTTCACCAACAAAAAACACCTGGGAAACTACAGAAAAGAGTTTCTGAGCCATGTGGAGAGCCGCCTTCACGACGAATACGACCGCGGATACTTCGAAGCATGGTCCGACTACATGAAAATACTCCCAAGAATAGAAGGCCCAGCACCATTCAACAACAAAAACGCTGTCAAGCAAGCCCAAGAAGAAACGGAAACTCAGGACGAGACAGTAGAGGCAAAAGAACCATCAAAGGAACCTGCGGTAGCAGATGATTCAGGACCCACAGAGAGCAAGCCTCAAGAAAAGAACGCGAAGCCGGCTCAGAGTCTGCTTCTGGACTATGCAAAATAGTCGCGAACTGCGCGGATACATCCAAAGATGAAAACCGTTTGTCACAGTCAAGGTCATGTTGACAACGTGAAGGCTATCCTGAATATTGTGAAAATATATTAGCGCCCTTCGTTTTCTCTCTCATAGAGCGCTTCGCCGATGCCAACAAATCTGCCTGTTGTTGCCAAAAAGAAATGGTACGAGGCTTCCCAAGCGCGAACTCCGCAGGAAAAACTGCAGAAGTTACAGGAATTCTCAAGTCTCATCCCAAAGCACAAGGGAACAGAGAAACTTAGAGCGCAGGTAAGACGGCAGATCTCAATTCTACACAAAGAAATCGAGGAAAAGAGACGCCGAAGAGCCAGGCGTGGTGGACCACGATTCTTTCTTGAAAAGGAGGGCGCCGCCCAAATCATTATTCTGGGGCCAACTAAAGTCGGTCGAAGCAGCCTTCTCACTTCTGTAACAAACGCCAAAACAGAAGTAACGGAGTATCCTTTCACCACCCGCGAACCTGTGCCAGGCATGCTCAAATTCGAAGACCTCCAGTTCCAGCTTGTTGAAGCCCCGGCGCTAGTTGAGGGGGCAGCAGACAGCGGATCAGGCGGACTTCAAACGCTGGGATTAGCTAGGAACGCCGATGGAATCATACTCATGGTTGACCTGTCGCAAGACGCGCCTAAGCAATTGAGAATGATCATGGAGGAACTTGGGAAGGCCAGAATCCTGATCCAGAAGCCCCGGGCGAAGGTTGAAATCGAGCGAAAACACGTTGGCGCCGGGCTGCGCATCATAGTATTCGGAAAACTGCTCGACTGCAACCTCCGAGACGTCGAGAATCTGCTTAAAGGATACCGCATCCTCGACGCAACCGTGAGAATCAGCGGCGAAGCAGCAATTGACGATGTTGAAGATGCCATTTTCGAAAGCACAATCTATCGCCCAGCCATCGTAATCGCCAACAAAGCCGACTCCACAGAGGCTAACAACACGCTGCAGCAACTAGAGCAATCATTGGCAGGCCGGTTGCCAATAATCCCGATCTCATGCCGGACACGGACGGGACTAGAGGCGCTCGGCGCTGAAATCTTCAAGGCTTTGGGCATAATCAGAACTTACACGAAAGAACCGAATGATCGACGCCCCTCAACTAACCCGTTCATCTTGAAGCGCGGCTCAACCGTGGCCGACCTAGCCAAACAAATCCACAGCGACTTCACCAAGAGATTCGCATACGCTAGAGTCTGGGCAAAAAGGCTAACATTTAGCCCCCAGAGAGTCGGACCCTCTTTTTTCCTAGAAGACAAAGACATAGTAGAACTGCACACAAAATAGAGAAGAAAGTCTCCTAGCGCGAAGAACGAGCCACTCGTTCTATTTCATTGCGCTTGGATATGGCATAGCTTTTGACGTCTCTGCCGGCGGCCAGAATCAGTTCTTCAGCGATGCATTCCTCTAACGTGCGCGGATTATACAGGGAAGCCTTTCTGGCGCCTTCAGTAAGCAGACGCATGGCTACGTCGACCCGGCGTTGAGGTGCCACATCAACAGCCTGGTGGTAGACGATGCCACCGTAACTCAAACGTGTTGTATCCTCACAGGGCGCGCTGTTTTCTACCGCTTTCGCCAGTACTGCAATCGGATTCTGACCGGTGCGCAAGTTGATGATCTCAAAGGCGTTTCTGACAACGTTTACAGCTCTTTCCTTCTTTCCCGCTGCTCTGCCAGGCCTCATGAGGTTGTTGACAAAGCGTTCGACTATGTTGACTTCAGCTTTTCGGAACCGTCCGTGCTCATGTTTGCCCATCGTATGCGGCGAGTACACCGGGCGCAGTGAAATGTAGCGTTTCAGGCCTGGGTCTTGAATCTCAATGTCGCCAAAAGGCCACTTGCCGAAGAGCTTGACTTCTTCAACCACTTGCTTACTCAAATCAGCTTATCCCTCGCGGTCTAGCGCATGGGCTTCTCCTTCTTGCCCAAAACCAACTGCTTGAGTGAAACGCCATTTATCGTTACGACTTTCCATCGAACTCCTGGAATGTCGCCCATGGCTCCACCACGTGAACCGCCGATTCCCTCAACAACCACTTCATCATGCTCATCAACCACGTTTAGGGCACCATCTCCAGGCAAAAACGCCGTGATAACCCTACCATTCTTAATAAGTTGAGTGCGAACACACTTACGAATAGCGCTGTTAGGCTGCTTGCTTTCAACACCTACCTTCTCCAGAACAATGCCTCGAGCCATTGGCGCGCCCGCCAAAGGGTCAGACTTTAGGTCAAGCCTTAACATACGCCGCTTGTAGTACATATCGCTCCAGCGAAACTGCTTCCTCCGCTCAACCAGTTTGCGGGCCGCGAACTCGCCGGTAGTCTTCGAACTCATAGTGTTACTTCAACCTCACGCTTATCCATAAAACGCAACAACCAGTATTTAAACAAATACGAGTTGTTTTTACCAAATAGCGCGCGCTATCAAACACAAGCGTGATCAGCTGTTGTCCAGAGCCCTTGAACTGTGCAGCTAATCTTGGGCACGCGTCTCTTTTTTCCGTAGCTTGGAAGACCTGTCAATCATGCAGATTCGTTTAAATGGCGCTTGAGTTTAACAACATTATCTAGGTGTCCAAACTCCAATGCAGGAGCGCACGCTGTTTCCTTTCTCAGCCATTGTTGACCTTGACAAACTTCGACTAGCAATACTGATCAACGCTATCAACCCAAAGATAGGCGGAGTCTTGATCCGTGGCCCGAAAGGCTCGGGCAAAACCACAGTGGTTCGCGCTTTGGCAGATATACTACCGAAGATAACCGTATCCACGATCTGCCACTTTAACTGCAACCCAATAGATCCAACAAACATGTGTGCCCTTTGCAGCGAACGTCATCACAAGGATAAGAAACTTCCGGCGGAAGAGAAAGAAATGACAATAGTGGATTTGCCCCTCGGCGCCACTGAAGACCGAGTCGTAGGCAGTCTAGATGTGGAGAAAGCGATAAAGCTCGGCGTCCAAGCCCTTGAACCAGGCATTCTCGCAGAAGCTAACCAAAATGTCCTGTATGTTGACGAGGTGAACCTGCTACCTGACCACATTGCTGATGATTTGCTAGATGCCGCTGCAACAGGCTGGAACGCTGTCGAAAGAGAAGGAATCTCAGTAAGACATCCCTCTCGCTTCATATTCGCCGGCACAATGAACCCGGAAGAAGGTGAACTCAGACCGCAGCTGCTTGACAGATTTCCCTTGTCCGTAACAGTAGGCAGAATATCCGCAGTTGAGGATCGAATGGAAGTGGTCAGAAGAAACACCGAGTTTGAAGCTGATCCTGAAAAATTCAGGGAAAGATACGCGCCACTGCAGGAAGAACTGAGAAAACGCATTATTCAAGCCAGAGAGATTCTCACTAAAGTGGAAATGCCGGCCAAACTTCTCGAAATAATATGCAAGGCTTGCTTAGACCTGAAAGTAGATGGAATGAGACCAGACATCGTTGTCAGCAAAGCCGCGGCTACCCTAGCTGCCTTTGAAAATCGAACCGGGATCACTCTGGACGACGTCATGGTGGCTGCTGAACTGACCTTAAGCCACAGAACAAGAGAAGGAGGCTTCCTCGAAGCCGCAACACCAGATGAAATCAAGCAAGCTCTAACCACAAGAGCCAAAGAGATCAAGTACATTGAAAACACCGGTCCTCCTCAACCTGGACCGAAGGGAAAAGCCAAGGGCAGAGTTATGATCTGGCAACAAGGAGAAGCGACCGACAAAGAGGAAGAAAAGCTAAGAAAGCAACAAAGCGCACGGTCCATAATCTCTCGTGCCTTTTTCGCATTCAACAGAATATTGGGCGGCGCAGTCTTTGCCAAAGGAAAAAGGCTGAAAAAGGGTCTGAAAGATGCGCCAGTCGTAGATGGTGCCGTGAAAGGTGGAAAATTCAAGACAAGTGAAACAACGGAAACTCAAGAAAAAGACCTGAAGAAGGACACAAAGGCATCACCGACCTTTGGCTCGGAACCCCAGATGCCTGAGTCAACAAGGGACTATTCAACGCTTCTCACCAAGGCACCCATTCCAACAGTGGGCTCAGCAGTAGGTGCCGCCCAGCTGAATGAAGGAGTGTCTGTGTTTGCCAAACTCAAGGAGAGCTTTCTTGAAGCCTTTAGAATTTCACACAAACAAAAAACCAAGAAACTTCGCAGCCATGTTGGAAAGAGAGCTGAAACCGTCACAACTTTGCATCGAGGAAGACCTTACGGATGGAAGCTCCCAGATGGAGCCCCCAAAGACATTCACATGCCAGCCACAATAAGAGCAGCTGCAAGAGAACAGAAAGAACGAGAAAAGCCCCTCGGCACAGCCCTTCAAATAACCCTACAAGATGTCCGAGAAAAGCTAAGGCTGTACAGAGCGCCCATGACCATCATGTTCGTCATCGACCTGAGCGGATCAATGCTAATGAACATAGAAGCTCTAAAAACCGCCATTCTCAATTCGCACAAAGAGGCATATCGATCCAGAGATCGTGTAGGAATCGTCGCCGTCAAAGACACCGGCGCGGTTGTTGTTCAACATCCAATAACAAACCTCAGAGTTGTGGCAGCTAAGTTGGGAGGATTGAAGGTCAGCGGCTTTACACCACTGGCCACTGGAATGCTCAAAGCTTGGGAAGTGCTGAAAGAAGCAAGGCGAAGGGACAAGGCAACGATCCCTGTTATGATAATTATGACTGATGGAAGCGCCAATGTTCCCTTGAGTCGAAGCATGACAACCGGTGAGGTTCGCCAGTTCGACGCAGTTGGCATAGCTGTTAGAAAATACGAAGACTGGGCAATCGATGACGTATTGGCTGTCTCAAAAGTGATTAAGAAAGAAGGCATAAACACGGTAGTCGTGAACACAAATCCAAAGCTATATGGTCGAGAAACCTATGGTTTCGTCGTGACGAGAAGCATAGCGTCGATCACTCGAGGTGCCTTGCACGAAGTGGGGAGGCTGACCACAGAGGATCAATTTGTTCGAAAGATAGTTGAAGGCATAGCTGAAGATCGAAGGCTAATAGGGCACAATGAGACCATTGCTTTGCGATCACCAGATTAGGTCCATTCAGCGCCTAGAATTCCCCCATATTGCTGACCATTATAGATTTATAACGGCGCAATTCAAAGGATAGACCGATCAAAAATGGCGGGCGAGAAAGTAGTTGTTCTGCTGGGTTCTGCAAGTGACCTATCATTTGCCCATCGCGTTGGGAATTTTCTTCGCGAATGCCAATTCCGGGTGAAGTGTGAGTACAAGATCAGCTCTGCACACAGAAACATTGAGAAACTCCTAAGCGATTTGAGAACCTACGAGCAGTCCAAAGACAAGATAGTCTACATAACAATGGCTGGCTTGTCCGACGCTTTGTCAGGTGTGGTCGCAGGCAACTCGAAACATCCCGTTGTCGCCTGTCCACCCGATCTTGAGAAGCACGGATTTCCTAAAGCGTTTTCATCGATGATGATGCCCAAAGGAATAGCCGTTAGCTTGGTGTCGTCACCAGAGAATGCTGCCCTGACGGCTGTCAAGATATTGGCCCTGTCTAACTCATCCTTAGAGAAGCGTGTTGCCGAATACATGGGCGAGCTCAAAAGCGCTGTTGCAAAGGCCGATGCTGATCTGAAAAGTGGTAGAATGAAGAGAGACGTGAACACATAGAGAGCCAAGCATCTAAACGATGGAAAGCAAGTAGCGACGCTTGGAGGGACATTGACGCAAGAAGAGATCATTACCGAAACGAGCCTTCCGCTTCCCTTGTTCAAGAGAGGAAAAGTGCGTGATGTGTACGACCTTAAGGACAGACTGCTCATTGTTTCAACTGATCGAATTTCCGCCTTTGATGTGGTCCTGCCTAACGGTATCCCGTTCAAAGGTGAAGCCCTAAACAGGCTCTCGAACTACTGGTTCGAAAAAACCAAGAAAATAGTGGCCAACCACGTTCTGGACGTAGTTGACCCACGCACGATCCTGGTCCAGAAAACAGAACCCATAAAAATCGAGTTTGTCGTGCGTGGATACCTATATGGCTCTCTTTGGGAAAGCTACGCGAAAGGCAAATCAACAAGTCTGCCAAAAGGACTAAAGAAAGCAGAGAAGCTTCCCAGTCCACTCCTGACACCAACAACAAAGGCTGATGTAGGTCACGACATCGAGCTATCAAAAGACGACGTTCATAGCCAGATAGGCAAGTCCTTAGCAACCGAAATTGAAGAGGCAAGCATCAAGATGTATGAATTGGCTTCCCAAAAGGCGGCGACAAGCGGCATAATAATCGCTGACACCAAGTTCGAATTCGGCATGTTCGACGAAGAACTCATGCTTATTGACGAATGTCTAACGCCAGATTCAAGCCGATTCTGGTCCAAAGCAAAATATCGTATTGGCCAAGATCAGTTCAGCTACGACAAGCAGCACGTGCGCGACTATCTGGTCAGCATTGGTTGGAACAAACTGCCCCCTGCTCCCAAGCTGCCGGAGCGTATCGTCGTTGAGACTTCCGAAAAGTACATTAATGCCTACGAGCGCATAACCGGCAGAAAATTCTAGATTTATTATACAAAATATAGACGCTATAACCCTTGCTAGACGTTCAATCATTCTAACGAAAACCGTTATATTCTTTTCACACTTGTCTAGAAAGGCTGTGATTAAGAATGGTCATAACAAGAGAAGAGATTCAGGAAATAGCAAGATCTTACAGCGAACCAATTGGACTCAACCTCGGTTCTCACTCAGCTCTAGATGCATGGCAGGGGCAAAGAAACTATGGAATAAGAAGCATAATCTACACTACTCCAGCAAGAGCCCGCATCTACCTGCAAAACCCAATGGTAGGAGAATCAGACAAACCAATTGAAGATTTGCCCGCGCAGGTGCGTAGCGACCTCATAGTAACCGACGACCCGTCCGACATCAAGAAAAGTGACAAGAAATGGAGAAGCGCCATCCTGGTACTCAAAGAGTACAGAGACGTGCTCAAATACACGGATGAACTTGTCGACCTAGAATGCTTGCAGATTCCGAACAGAGCTTTTTCTGTATACGTTGGCGGAGATGAATACTGCAGTGCAATCGAGAAAGAATATCCCGTCCCAATCCTTGGGTCAAGATTAGCTTTAAAGGTCGAAAACCGGGGAGAAATCGAAAAAGACTACTACTGGTTCGCTGAAAAGGCTCATATTCCATATCCAAAATCTCACCAATATGAAGCACACAAAAATGGAATACGCTTCAAGGAAGCGATCGACGACCCTATCTTGCTCAAAGCTGAACATGCACACAGATCCTTTGAGCGCGAGTTTATCTTCGCCGCGGATTCGAAAGACCTAGAGGCTAAAGTCGAAAGAGAAATGCAGCTTGGTAACCTGAACAAAGAAGGTTTAGAACGAGGCCGAGTCGAGCAAATAGTCTTGGGACCACACGCTAACTTCAACTTCTTCTTCTCACCAATCGACGCAAGCGCAAACTGGGGCGATGCCGACAAATGGTACGCTAAGCTCTACAAAACAAGCCTAGAAGAAGCAAGAACATGCCTCGCGAATCAGTTCCTGTCCATAGACGAGAGACGCGAAACAATACTAGACGGCGTCAAACGATTACCCATCGACGTGCAAGAAAAGATCAGAAAGGTGCCTTCATTCGAAGTGACGGCCCACTTGGTCATGAGTCTGCGAGAATCATTGCTCAAGGACATGCATCGATATGCCGACGCTTACCTGCTGGCAATGAAGAAGCACTTGGCTCCAGGCATAATAGGCGCTTGGTGCCTGCAAACTCTCATCACGTGGGATAAGATTTCAAAATATGAACGCAAACCTTCAGTCAAAGTGGATGTGACAATTGGTTCTGAAGCCAAAACCGCTACAGACTACGGCTTGTACGATGTTCCTGAAGGCTCTGAGCCCTACATGCACATACCAGTAACGCAAGACGTGGCACTAAGACATGGCGGCGGAACAAACGTACACATGGGCTTGGGTTCACAATATGCTAACGCGAAGTACAACAAGACCATGAGCATGGGCGACCGCATCGCGCTAGAAATAAAACGTGCAACTAGGGAGAAGAAACTGCACCTTATCGTAACCTGAGCAAGTGAAACCATCAATGCCAAAAAAAGTAACCAAGAGGCTTACGTATGCAAATGCAGGAGTAGACCGGAAACTCCGTCAGAAATCCAAAGAAGCCTTAACGATCTTAGACAACACCTATAGATTCAGCAGATACGGACCTATTGTCAAGCTTCCGTATGGCAACATCTTCCCCATCAGTGACAACCTGTACCTTGACCTTGTCATTGAGGAGATTGGGACAAAGGTCCTCATAGCTCAGCTCGCCGACAAATATGACACCATTGGCATCGACGGCATTGCAATGGCAGTCAACGATGTCATACGCTCGGGCGCCAGACCGCTAGCCTTGGCGGACAACATCCACGCTCACCTTTCTGACCCGTTTCTAATTGGAGAGTGGATGAAGGGTATAGTTGAAGGGTCAGAGGAGGCAGAGTGCGTCGTACCGAGCGGCGAAATAGGCGACGTCCCCGACCTCGTCAAAGGACTAGTGGCAGGAAAAGGCTTTGACATGATCTTCGCCTCAGTAGGCGAAGTGCACAAGCGCGAAATAATCTACGGAAATGATCTGAAACCAGGGGACGCCATCATCGGCATGCGTAGCTCAGGCATCCACAGCAACGGAATCTCGCTGGCTAGGAAAGTATTGTTCAAAGAATGGGGCGGCGAACACGAACCATTTGATGTCCCAGAAGGTCTGGACAGAGAACTGGTCTACGAGATTCTCGAGCCAACTGAAATCTACGTCAAACCCTTCATTAAATTGGCCCGGAATCTCAGGATCAAAGCGACGGTCCATATTACGGGCGACGCGTACCTGAAGTTCGACAAGCTAATGCATGTGAACGAAAAGATTGGGTTCGAATTCAGCACTTTCAACCCGCAACCGATCTTCAGCCTAATCCAAAGAGTCTCGAGAAAAAGACGCAACACGATCTCGGACAATGAAATGTTCAAGACCTTCAACATGGGGTGGGGCTTCGCAGTAATCGTTGACGACAACCTGAAAGGCGAAGCAGTTGACTCCCTCGAGAAGAGTGGCGCAGAAGCGAGCATAATAGGAACGGTCACAGATTCCGGGAGAATCATCATCAAACACAAGGGCAAGCGAATTCTGCTTTCTCGACAATGACCTGTTGATTGGTTTTCGACAAGTAAGACGAAATTTTACACATAACTCTGGCAAAAATTGATATATGCTTGTATATTGAAATCCTCATGTATGAAATTCCGCGCCAAGATAGAAGTTGCGCTCAAGCCAGGGCATTCCGACCCTGAAGGTGAGACCACAAGGCAGTCATTGGTCGAACTGCACTTCCCGGTTCGTTCGGTCGGTGTGAGCAAGGTGTACAAAATCGATCTAGATTCTGAGAGTCCTACACAGGCAAGAAAAACAATCGATGAGATGTGCAGGCGATTACTGGCGAACCCTGTGAAAGACGACTATGTTTTCAAGATCGAGGAAGCCTGAATGAGCACTGGCTGGTTTAGGAAGCGCCCCCTATCCTTTCCACTTTATGAGATTGCTCTAAATGACGCAAATGACCGCCACTTGCTTCAAATCAGCAGAGACCTCGGTATTGGTTTGAACACAGAAGAGATGAAGAAGGTTCAGACATACTTCGCTCAGAAGAAGAGAAACCCAACTGACCTTGAGCTTCAGACAATTGGGCAAGCGTGGTCCGAACACTGTTGCCACAAGACTTTCAAAGGCGAAATAACCGCTGGCAAGAAGAAAATTAAGGGCCTATTCGGAACTTACATAGCTAAAGTCACCAGAGAACTCAACCCGTCGTGGTGCTTCTCGGTTTTTGAGGACAATGCTGGCATAGTGGATTTTGACAAAGGCGCGGCGGTGGCCGTAAAGGTTGAGACACATAACCATCCTTCCGCGATTGAGCCTTTTGGTGGCGCTGCAACAGGCGTTGGTGGGGTCATCAGAGACATACTGGGTGTCTGGGCGGATCCAATAGCCTGCATGGACGTCCTAGGATTTGGACCGCTAGACTATGACTACGCTAAGCTTCCCGCCGGAACAAAACATCCAAAATACGTTTACAATGGCGTTGTGGCAGGAATAGGCGCCTACGGCAACAATATGGGTATACCTACAGTAAACGGCGCCGTATATTTCAACGAAAGCTATGTTGGCAACGTCGTTGTCTACTGCGGATGCGTTGGCATCCTTCCGAAAACCGCGTATGTGCGTGACGTCAAACCACACGACATAATACTTCTAGCAGGAGGCAGAACCGGACGAGACGGCATTCACGGAGTCACTTTTGCCTCTGCCGAATTGACCAGAAAGTCTGAGGAGATTTCGCGCCCCGCGGTTCAGATAGCCAACCCAATTGAGGAAGAGAAACTGAAAAGAGCGATACTCGAAATCCGTGACCGTAGACTCGGCTCTGGCATAACTGATCTTGGCGGCGGAGGCCTATCATCCGCAGTGGGCGAACGTGCTCACTTGGCTGATTGTGGCGCACACGTCGAGCTGAGCAAGGTTCCACTGAAATTTCCAGACTTAGCTCCTTGGGAGATCTACATTTCTGAATCTCAGGAAAGAATGTTGCTTTCAGTCCCCAAGAAGAACCTTAAGGATACCTTATCCATCTTTAAACGCGAAAACGTGGAAGCCACACCAATCGGGAAATTCATCGAAGATCCGACTCTCATCATCGACTACCAAGGTCACAAGGTCGCCGACATTGACATAGAGTTTCTGTTCGAACCACCAACAATCAGAAGAAAAGCTAGGCTCACCACCGCTTTACGGAGTGAACCGGTCTTCAAGCAGCCAACCAGCCTAGAGCGTACAATCCTGAGTCTTCTTTCGACACCCAACATCGCCAGCAAAGAGACTACTGTGCGCAGCTACGACCACGAAGTAAAGGGAAACACAGTGGTCAAACCCCTGCAGGGTCGATACGCTGGGCCAAATGACGCTGCTGTAATCAAGCCCCTAGATAACTCGCAAAAGGGCATAGTCATCTCATGTGGAATGAATCCAGACTATGGAAGAATCAGCCCTTACTGGATGGCGGCATCAAACATTGACGAGGCCATACGCAACAACACCGCCGTCGGAGGACGCCGAATCGCATTGCTGGACAACTTCACTTGGGGCAACCCAGAGAAACCCGACCGCCTAGGCTCGTTAGTGCAGGCATGCAAAGGATGTTACGCCACTGCCAAGGGATTTGAGGCTCCTTTCATCTCTGGGAAAGACAGTCTTTACAATGAGTCGCCACTGGGAGCAGTCACTCCAACGCTACTTATTACAGCTATCGGCGTGATCCCGGATGTGCGACGGGCAGTCACAGCTGATTTCAAAACGCCTGGCAACCCGATTTACATGATCGGACAGACTCTTCCCGAGCTAGGCGGCTCTGCGTATTACAAACTTATGGGTTTTCTGGGAAGGACTGTACCAAGAGTTGACGTGATACGAGCCAAGAAAATCGTGGACTCAATTGTAAAGGCAATTGACTCCAAATGCGTTAAGGCATGCCATGATCTTTCAGAGGGGGGCTTGGCGGTTGCCGCAGCTGAAATGGCTTTTGCTAGTGGCTATGGTGTGGACTTGTGGATCAAGAAAGTGCCTAGACCTAGAAGTTTGAATCGTGACGATTTGATTCTCTTCTCGGAATCGAACAGCCGCTTTCTCGTCGAAGTTGACAAAAGACACGGAAAGGATTTCGAGGATCTCATGCGAGACAACTCCTACGCGCTTATCGGTGAAGTCAAAAGAGAACCGACCTTCTCTGTGTACGCCACTAATAACAGACAGCTGGTCGAAACTGACCTAGAAAAACTCAGGAAAGCTTGGAAGACCCCTTTAGGAGCCGACACTTATGAAGCTTGAAGAGATCACAGCTTGCGTTGTACGAGTTGGAGGCACAAACTGCGACGCAGAAACAAAGCGTGCGTTTGAGGATATGGGGACGAAAGCTGAAATTGTGCACCTCAACGACCTCAGAAGGCGAGGAGATCTCATGGACTATCATGTCTTGGTGTTCCCTGGTGGGTTCTCATATGGTGACTATGTCAGGGCGGGCGCAATACTTGCGAGGGGAGCGATAGCTCAGCTCGGAGGTGCCTTGAAACAGTTTGTCAAGGAAGAGCGTCCCATTCTAGGCATCTGTAACGGCTTTCAAGTCTTGGTCGAGGCGGGTTTGCTGCCCGGGTTTGATGGGCTAGACGAGTTGCCGCAAGCTGCATTGGCGCCCAATGTACCCATCGGTTACCACTGCATGTGGATCAACTTGAGGCATGATAACAAAGGCAGATGCATATTCACCACCAAAGTCAAGAAGGATGCGATGCTTCGAATACCAGTTGCTCACGGAGAAGGTAGATTCATGTTTGATAAAAGCAAACAAGACAACCAGCTTGAAAGACTGTATGAGAACGATCAGCTGGTTTTCCGATACTGCAGTGAAAAGGGCGAGGTTGCCCAAGGCAAATTCCCTGTGAACCCAAATGGTTCATTTCATGATATTGCGGGCATATGTGATCCATCAGGAACAATTTTCGGCCTCATGCCGCATCCTGAGCGGGCTTACTACGGCTGGCAACAGCCAGACTGGACGAAAAAGGAAGAGCTCGACAAATATGGAGATGGCAAGTTAATCTTTGAGTCAGTTGTCGAGTATATTGCCAAGAGGTTCTAGATGTCTTTAAGATCTGAGGCTCTCGGCAGTCCAGCGCGAGCGCCTATTTTTGCGATGCATCTGGAGGCCACAAAATTGCCAAGCCGACCACACTCAAACAAATCCTTTTTTCTCACTAGTCCGTAGAGGAAACCTGCGCAGAACGCGTCTCCGGCGCCGGTTTTGTCAACAGGTTTTGCGTCGAAGGGCTCAATTAAATGGCTTTCCTCGCCATTGGTAACGTAGCACCCTTTCCGTCCAAGCTTAACCGCGACCATACTCACTCCATGTTCGAGCAGGATCGCGACGCCTTGTCTGAAGTGTTTGCCAGTCAATATTCTTAGTTCGTTCTCACTGGGCATGAAGACGGAGCATCTTTTGAGAATAGGAGCAAGCTTGGCTATGCCCTTTCGGGCATAGATCTCTCCTGGGTCGAGGCTTATGTTCACGTTGGGCAGCATTTCCACCAGCTGTCTTTGGGTTCGAAACGGTTTTTCATCCATTGAAGCAAGATGCATAAACTCGGTGCGTTCAGCGTATTCGAGGTCTATGTCCTTCAAGGTTAAAGTATCGTTGACGCTTGGGTGCACATAGAGCGCTCTTTCGCCAGTTTTATCAACGAATGCCGTGACGTTTCCGCTACGTCCCTGTTTGACCACCGTTATTCCATCAGTGTTTACGCCTTCTCGTCTGAAATCGTTCAGAAGTAGCCTGCCCTCATGATCATTGGCCACCTTTCCAATAAACCCTGTTTTGATTCCGAGTCTTGCGAGACCTACGATGGTATTCGCCGCCGAGCCACCTGCAGCTTCGTTAGTACTCAGAATGAAGCTCTCTTCTCCACCACAAGCGATTCTGTTGACGTGACACAGTTTGTCTACGTTTAGAGCGCCGAAACCAACTACATCGAATTCCATCTACAACAGCTCTCGTAAGTATATTCTGTGCTTGCCGAGCTTCCCACCATAGTTGCCAGCGGAAATCTTGACAACACCTTTCATATCCTTGACTGCTTTGATCGATGCTTTCATGGCCCGCTTAACTGGGTCAAGCGATACACCGTTGATCACTATTTCCGGAATAGATCTCACTCCATTAGGAACCTTGGATTCAGCGATACTCCTCTTCAATGACGGAACATAGAAGTGGTGGGTGGTCGGTCCAATCTCAGGATATTTGGTCTCAGGTTTTGAACCTGCTGCACAGATATCAAATGGCGTGATCACGCCTTCAATTGTGTGCACGGCTTCAAGCGCCTTGTCGCCCGCCTCGAGCGCTGAGTCTTCGTCTTGGCACATGAGCCAGAGGTTCCCCCCAGAGACACCGATACCATAGCCTAAGTATCGTTCTATGCGGAAGCCAGGCATCATGACCGGCACATTAATTACTTGGCGACCGGCATGCTCTTCCTCCCACTCGTAACCGTCGCCACAGTGACCTACAGTATCCATGACATCGAACCTAGTTGGTGAATCCAACGAGTTGAAAACGCAGGTAGTAGGCTCAACCAAGATTTCCTGGCGTATTCTGTAAGAAACTTCCTTGATGAATTTCCTGAGCGAAGACTCAAATGGCTTATATTCATCGATGCCACCCCAAAACTGAACCAATGCACCCAGACGCCCGTCAAGGGTCTCAGCGGGCTTCAGCCATTTCTCCAATCCGCCTTCAGTTCTCCCAACTACAACCATGGGCAGAGCCGTTGAGCCGTAAGCAGCCCTTCTGAGGCGAGTCTCATCCTTCGCCGTTATCATAACGCGGCAGAACAAACCATCAAAAGCCTCGGCATACGTGTTTTCAACTTCCATCATTCTTAACCACCTTTTTTAGCACTGGTCCGAATTGTTTTCAAGCTCCTCGTGTCCTTGCACGTGATCTCATATGTGAAGAGTCTGCTTGGAGGACAACTGAAGACTATTTCCATCTTCGGGATTTTCATAAGCCGCCTATCCCAGCTGTCCTACGGATTCGCCTCTCACGCTCCTTCTGAACTCGCTACTCTCCCGCATCAGCCTAGCCATGTTTCTCTGAGTAACAGACTCAACCTTAGGGAATCTCTCTTCGCAAACCTTGAAAAAGCATTCCTTCAAAGGCTTATCCAGATCGGATTTCGCCAATGCTGACGGTTTCCATTCTCTAATCAGGGTCAGCAGTCTAGTTTTCCCGAATCTGCTGAAAATGCTTGCCAAAAGGGCTGTTACTATTGCGTTTCGCGAGAGAACGGCAACCTCTGCTTCTCTGACCGCATAATTGTTTCCATTGAACGAAACCGTCACCCCTTCTGCGGAGCGCACAAGTTGAAAGGCTGACACATCAGTTATGCTGTCTCCAACGTACATTACATTCTCAAGACTCACGTCTAGTCTTGCTGCTATTTCCTTAACCACAGCCGCTTTTTCAGAGCCTCCAACCGGATTGACTTCGAGCAGTATTTTGCCCACCTTCATGTCTGAGAGTTCTTTCCAGAAGATCTCGTCCAGTCTCCGCACGGTATCCTGCATTTTCTTTGGGAAATTTCTTAAGGATCGAGCGTTCTTGGGGATTTTGAGAATTGGTAGCTTGATAATCTCCTCTGCAAGTCGTTTCACTTTGGCTTTTTCCTGATTGTCCATTTCATACTTGTCCAAGTCCAACAATGTACAGTGCACATTCGTAAAGGGAAAGCCCACTACGTCACACAGTGTACGCATATACTGCTCATAACTGGTGCTCACAATGTATAAGGGCATGAAGCAACCTACAGACTCGAGCATTTCCTTCGCGCCGGGCATCAGCAGGACGCTCCGCGACGAAAAGGCGGTCATTGTATGGTTGGATACGTCATACGCTCTTAGAAAGGGCAGAATAAGCTTTAGAGTGTCTCCCGCTTTGTACCCCTTCCGCTTGACAATGTCTGCTTGAATGTCGTCGTAGCAACTTATCAAAGTGAATAGCCGAGAGCCATTTGGTATGAAGTGGCTCGTTAGTTCGAAGGCGTTGTCGTTCTTGGATATGGGTCCTTCGCAATCAGAGATGAAGACTTTCTTGGACTTTCTTGGCGCCTTTCGAGCGCTCATTGTTTCCTAGGCCTCAAGAGGGTCATGTGTTCTACGCTTTTGGCGATGTGTTCCCTTGAAGCAATGTCGTTTCGATGCCAAAGGGCTCCGCCTTTGATGGCTTGAATTCCGTCCAAGGAGATTTCTCTTGCCTCTTGTATGCTGTCAGCTATGCCAACGACGCATACGGCTCTGGAGCCCAAGGCGTAGGCAAGCCCATCTTCTCTCATCTCAATAGAACCCGGATATACATGCATGCCGTCCTGATGCTTGGCACCGAGTTTTTCGACTTCGCTCAAATCCACCGGCGTGTTGGTTTCCTTCTTGCCAACTTGGTCTGCAAAAGAGTCGGCGTATCCACCGTAGCCTGGGGGCACCTTGTATATTACAACGCTCGCCTGCTCTTCAAGACTAACGCTCCTGATGTTTCCCTCAAGCATTCTATAGCAGACATCGACGAAATCGTCTTTCAGGAGAGGCAGTAAGCACTGAATTTCCGGATCGCCTGGTCTGCTGTTGTTTTCAAGGATCTTTGGACCTTTTGCCGTATGAATGAAAGCGCTGTAGAATGGGATTCCGCGCAGATCGGTGCTGTCTGCCTTCTTACGAAGCTCCTTCAAGAGCCTGTCGACTAATTCGATTTCCTTTTCCTTGTCTTTCTTAGTCATGAAAGGCATGATGTCGCCAACGTCTTTGTAGCACCCCATCCCACCCGTGTTTGGCCCCTTGTCACCGTCGAATGCTCTCTTGTAATCTCGTGTCTCAGGTAGCGGGACAATGCGTCGTCCGTCACAGAACGCTTGAAAACTGGATTCCTCACCGTCCACCTTTTCCTCTATAATCACAGGTCCTTGCTGGTAATTCGCGACAAAGTGCTCAAAGAGTTGCTCGCGGGTGCTGAAGTGATCTCCCCAGACTCCTACACCTTTCCCTGCGGCTGGTCGGTCAGGTTTCACTACCGCTTGGTTTCTAAGCACATCTAACCATGAGTAAACGTCCTTCTTCACAGAAACTAGATTCCTGTAGTCTTCACGGCAGAAGATCTTGAATCTCGGATTGGCTTGTGGCGCAACTTTTTCGAAGAGAAGACGCTGCGCAACTTTGCTGGCTTCAATTGCGAATTCCTTGATCGGACAAATAAGAGGCACATGAGTCTGACGTTCCACTAGGTCGCGGACCCCATCGATTATCGGTTTTTCCGGTCCAACAATTCCAAAGTCGATTTTATCCTTGCGTTTCCTTACGAATTTGGCTATCTCTTCTATGTTGAGGTCGGGAATGACGATGTGCTCTTTTGCTCTCTTGACATTAAAGGGGTTTCTCTGCTTGTCCACTATGTAAAGTTCAGTTTTGTGAACCGGGCTGCGGCTCAAAGCATCAACGATAGCAGCTTCCCGCGAGCCATATGAAATAACCAGTATACCCACTTTTTCCATTAGATCACGCTTGCCACTTCGTAGACCCGTCCTGTCTCCTTGTGGCCTTTCTCAACGCTTGCTCGCATCTCATCTGCCATTTTTTGTGCGAGCGGAGTCGGATATCTGCCTGTTACACAGGCCATGCAGAGTTCATCTTCATTCATGTCAACGGATTTGACATATCCTTCTATGGACTGGTAATTCACGGAGTCAGCGCCGATTTCCTTCGCGATTTCCTCTGGCGTGCGGCGAAAACCGATCAGCTCACCGTATCTCGCCATGTCTATCCCATAGAAGCACGGACCTGTTATGCGTGGGTACGTGATGAACAAATGTATCTTGCTGGCACCCAGCCGTCGAAGTTTCTCAACTACGACCTTGGTAGTGTCGCCTCGGACTATGCTGTCTTCTGTGACCAGAACTCGCTTTCCTCTAATCTTCTCGGCCAGCAGATTGATTTTTCTGTCTATAGTGGCTTGGCGTTCCTCGGGCAACAATATGAAGGCTCGTTCTGTGACGTACCTGTGCCTCCGTATCGAACGTTCCCATCTGAGTCCAGTTGTTTCATGCGCACCATAAGCTACATCATCGCCTGTCTCAGGCATGGACATAATCAAGTCGGCATCCTTGACTATTTCAGGGTATTCTCGTGTCAGGTTCCTGCCAAACTCCTCTCGAACCTCGTAGACGAATCGTTTGCCAAGCCTTGAGTCTGGTCGTGCAAAATAGGCAAACTCGAATGCGCACAAAGCCTTTCTTCGGCTCGGTACGATCTCCTCTCGGGAGAAGCCATTCTCTGTTGCTATGACCAGCTCACCCGGCTCAACCTCAAAGTCAAACTCGAAACCATTGATGTCCAAGCCAACGGTCTCAGATGATACCGCCCATACATTTCTGGTTCGATTGTGACCACAGCACAAAGGCTTGATACCATACGGATCTTTGAACGCAAACAACTCACCATCCTCAGTTATTCCTACAACGGAAAACGCGCCTTCCACATCTCTCATGCAGCTCCTGACTGCTGCACGCAAGTCTTTGTTCTCCATCAGGTTCATCAACAGTTTGCTGCCGACAAGTTCGATATCACACTCGTAAGTGAAGTCACGGAATCTGCCCTTTATCTCCCATCTGAGTGGCGCGGCATTAACTACGTTGCCGTTGAACGCCACGGCTACTCTAGCTTCATCTGCTTCAAGGAGGAATGGCTGCGTGCCCCTGACAAGTGCCTTCTCGTCCGATCCTCCTGAAGTAGTGTAGCGTATGTTCCCAATGCCCACATGGCCTGGCAGATTGCCCAACCATGCCTGAATGTCTGTTCTCTTTATCCTTGGAACGAGGTCCAAGCCTTTGTAAACGTGAAAGTTGCCATCATAGGTGAGCATGCCGTGCGATTGGTGGCCGCGATGATTTTGTCCACGCAATCCCCAGTACACATAAGGGAAGACTGGGCCTCGTTGAAAATCCTTGGCAGCGAAGACTCCGCACTCTTCTTTGATATCATCTTCCATGGCTCGAACCTCTGGGCACCAGAGAAGACATCATACACGTATATTTCAATTTTTCCTACATAAACCCGTCAATTTAGACGTCAACGTGTTTATAAAAAGGCAAGAGCGTCAGCCTTGCTCAACAGAGCTTCCTTCATGTTCGCTTGCATGACAACATTGGTCGCGTATTTGTGGCCATCTGCCGAGCCGAAGCCTTGAGAGGCCTTTGTGGCAAGATCCACCGCGCTTCGCCTTTCTGCCTTGTCGATCATTTCATGTAGAGCCTTTGGAACTCTGATTGAAACCTTGACTAGGTGGTCATCCAATTCTCCTTCCCACCCCGGCACTTTCGGAAGTACATTCATGAATCCGAGAATATATTTGTCTGGCTTAACAAGCCTCGCTTGATACGACAAGAAGGAGCAGAACTGACCAATGACTTTGGTTCCCATGCCCTTATACATATCACCTGCGTCAAACCATTGAATATGCTCCTTTTCCTTCAACCGTTCTCGGTAGAGTCTGCCAATCAGCTGCCTGTTAGCCTTCTTTCTCTTCTCTGCTAGATACCGAATCTTAGCCTTGACATCGTCGGTCATTCCCTCGATGCAGGCTTGAACACCTAGCTCTGGTCCACCCTCGTAATAGCCCACTGCACCTAAGATTTGAAGTTTGGCAAAGAGATCGTCCACGCTCGTGCTCAGCTTGATGATCTTAATCGCTCTTCCTTCAACTTTGACCACAGAGTTACTGACTGCTTCATCCAAGACTGTTCTGTTCAAACCGGCGAGATCATTAGGAATCTCACGGCTAGCAACCAGTGCTAGATAGGACAAGTCGTAGTTGGCTTTGCTCAGGATCTTAGCGAAAAGGTAGCTGCAAGTTGCACCTGAGAATTCAGTGTCGCCATCAAAGCCAAACCGCTCCAAATTCAGATCGAACACAAGTGGGTCAGTTGTTTCAGGCGGTTCATGATGATGATCAAGTATTATCGTCAGGTTTCTTCGTGAGTTGACCTCTGAGATCAAGTCGGCATGGGCTGAACCGATGTCGCAGTAGAAAATCGCGCGACCAGCATGCTCATGCAAATCCTCAACCACTTCGCGGTATACTTTCTCTAAGCAAAGGGTTTTGACTGCAAACCCCTCAAGTCCCAAAGCCTTTTTCGTTATCGCAGCTGAGCATATGCCATCCGCGTCGTCATGATGTATGAGAACAATCTCGTGAGGCTTTCTTTTCTTCAATTCGCTCATTGCAGCAGCCGCCTTTTTCTCAAAGTCTTCAAAAACCACAGCCAATCCCCTAGACTATCTGAAGATCAGAGAGCTCAAATGACCTTTTCTGTGAAATGGCAGCAACCTACCATGACTCCTCAGGTTGCGCGTTGAATCTGCTCTTGAGGAAGGTTTTATCGCTCTGGAAACGTTAAAGCAGATCTCCGCCAAATCATATTTCAAATGAGATCCAACAGGTCTTTGTCATGGGCGCCCTAGTCGGGGCACTAAGTAAGCGTGATGATGACACGGTTCCCCTAGTCATCACCATGCTTCAAGAACTGACCCATCGGGGAATTCAAGGTCATGAAATAGTAACCCCAACTGTTGCGGTTTCAGCTCAATCTATGACGGAACTGAGGAAACAGCGGAGCGTTTTGTCAAATGTGTCAATAGGTCGCAATTTGTCTTCATGCGAAAAAGCTGAGTTATTGAATGCACAGGGTATAGGAGTGGTTTTTGATGGGCGAATCTTCTGCGGGCCTGTAGCTCTTGGTCTAGCCCAAATCGCCGCCGACAAAGAAAACTCACTTGAGGAAATCGTAAAAAAACTACTTCGAGACTTCGACGGATCATATGCTTTTGCCTCAGCGTCAAATGAACAGATGTTGATAGGAAGAGACCCACTGGGAACCATGCCCCTATACTATGGCGAGAACGAATCCCTCTGCGTTGTTGCATCGGAGCGCAAGGCGTTATGGAAGATCGGGATCCATGACGCTCGCTCATTTCCACCTGGAAATCTTGCACTTGTGAACCGTCATGGGTTTTCCTTCAAGCCTATCTGGACTATTAGTCTTCACCCTCATACAAGAATCAATATGTCGACTGCCGTAATGCATCTACAGAACCTTTTGGAAGAATCTACTCGAGAAAGACTACGTGACGCCGATAACGTTGGAATCGCATTTTCGGGAGGTCTCGACAGCAGCATAATCGCTCGCATAGTTCAAGAAAGTGAAACTTCAGCACAGTTGATATCGGTCTGCTTGAAGGGACAACCTGAGGCGTTGCATGCTGACAAAGCTGCCAAGGCACTCCAGTTGCCCGTTACAATTCGAACATACGATGTAGCTGACGTTAAAGACACCCTTGCAAAGGTGCTGTGGTTGATAGAGGAGCCCGACGTTATGAAAGCAAGTGTGGCTATCCCTCTATTCTGGTCTGCTCAAGTTGCTTCGAAACTTGGATGCGATGTCTTGCTTTCAGGTCAAGGCGCGGATGAACTGTTTGGCGGCTACCGCAGGTATTTGAATATATACAAGACAAAGGGTTTCGAAAAAGTTGCTGAATCGCTTTTTTACGACACGCTTACGTCCTATGAGACGAATTTTCAAAGGGACGAGCCCTTGTGCACTTATCATAAAATTGAGTTGCGCCTTCCATTTGTCGACACGAGCGTCGTGCGGTTCGCGTTAGGTCTGCCAATCAACCTGAAGATACAATCGGCAGACGATTGTTTGAGAAAGAGAATCTTGCGCCAGCTGGCTAAAGGCTTAGGCGTTCCAGCGTTCATTGCAGAAAAACCCAAAAAGGCAATACAGTATGACACAGGCGTGGACAAGGCGCTTAGAGACCTGGCAAGAACCAAAGGCTTAACCTTGCATGAATACATCAGCAAGGTCTTCAACACGGTCTATCCCACCTTGGAAGGGAGACGAAGTGAACACAGCGATCTATTATAGCCCGACCTTTCTTGAACATGATCCAGGACCTGATCATCCCGAGGTCCCCCAACGTCTGAAAGCGATCACCACCGAACTAGCACGAAGCGGCCTGCTAAAGTCTGGGAAATGCGCCTACATCCAGCCTAAACCAGCCAAGCATGAGGATTTGACTCTCGTACATGAAAACGATTACGTAGAGTTGGTCAAGAAAGCATGCGCTGCCGGAGGTGGGGTCATCGACCTTGGCGACACTATCGTCAGTCCAAGAAGCTATGAAGTAGCTACCCTCGCTGCAGGAGCCCTCATAGACGCCGTGAACTTGGTCGCCAACCAGAAGGCAAAGAACGCGTTTGCATTAGTAAGACCTCCAGGGCATCATGCTGGAGTTTATTATGCGCTAGGATTCTGTCTCTTCAACAATGTTGCGATTGGTGCTTCCCATTTGCTCAACCGTTTGGATTTCGACCGAGTCTTGATTATTGACATTGATGCTCACCACGGGAATGGAACCCAAGAGATATTCTACGGTACAGATAGAGTTCTTTATGTTAGTCTGCACGAAGACCCTAGAGGCTTCCCTGGTACAGGCTTCATGGATGAAATCGGCGAAGGAAAAGGTTTGGGCTACACCGTTAACGTTCCTCTGCCTTTCAGAACTGACAACACAACGTACCAAAGAGCCTTCGAAGAGATTGTCGTGCCGATAGCGAATCAATACAAGCCGGAATTCGTGCTGGTCTCCGCGGGTTTTGATGGGCACTATACTGATGCAGTGGGCGACCTTGCCTTGTCCACGAGGAGCTATGAGGAAACTTTCTCAAAAATCGCAACCTTAGCAGACCACTTATGCAAGGGAAAACTTGTGGCTACTTTGGAGGGCGGATATAGTCTCAACATTCTTGGAAAGCTGGTCACTTCAACTATAGCGAAAATGGCTCATGCGTTTTACAGATTAGACGACAGCCGCCCAAGTAGTAATCTGCGGATCCTGAAAAAAGCAGAACAAATCATAAACAGCGTGAGGAGCATCCAGTCGTCGTACTGGAGGCTTTGAAGTAGTTCCGCCTATTCTATTATCTGGATGCATTGGTTCGGGCATTGGACTTCGCATGCGCGACAAGCCAAGCAATCCTTGACATTAACGGCGTGGGACTTTCCATCGTTGATCTCATACACGGCAACGGGACAAGTGTCTTTGCATGTTCCACAACCGTCACACTTGCTGGTGTCTATTTGGATCTCAACCATTTCGGAGTCATCTCCTTTTGAAGAATCTTATCACAATAAATATCGTGAAATAAAAGCGTTTACCCACGCGTTCCTAGAATCCCGCAATTCCGGAACAAGTCTGCCCTAGGTGGTTTCCTCTCTGAGTCTCAGTAAGACGCCATCGGTGGTCGTTTGAGCGCGATCTCTTCGTCTGTAAGCGGTTTCGAGAACATTGTGATACGCTTGTGGTGACAAATCCCCACGACGATATCGAACCTCAGCTCTGCCGATCTCCGCTTCGGCCCCCTGCAGCTCGGTTTCAGCTATCTCAAGTTGCCGCATTAACTCACCGTACCTGGGGCCAGCCATACGAAGTTTGTCTCGCAGAGCTACCAAGTCGCGGGAAAGCGAACTCAACCGTCCATCAATCGTCATCTTGCGCACTTTGTACTGCCTTCTGGGTATCTTGCCTTTGCGCGCTGCTACCTCCAATGACTCGATATCCTTGAGGAGGCGCCTTTTTTCATCGTAATTGCTCACAAAACTCCTTAGATCTTCGGCGCGTATGCTGGTTACTGCAGTCGGTAACGGAGCGGCCAGGGGAGGTCTGTAGATGTGCCATGCGCCAATCAATGCTCCCACTGCAAAGACGAATGTTCCCATCCACACTGTTGGGCGGAAGGATTCCCAGAATATTGGGCGTTGGTATGCAAAGCTGAACGCTGTATCATGGAAGGGCGTAGCATTTTCGAAAGCAAACGTGAACGACGTTGAAAAGGCCGTATTCTGAAGACTGTCTTGATTCGGAACTATTGCGGAAGAGCTCAAAACCGCTCCTTCGGGAAGAACAACAACCGCCGTCAATTTTCTTACGGCTCCATCAGGGATCTCGAAGAGAGAAAGCGAAACATGGAACTCACCAAAACCAGCCAATATTACGTGATTCTTCCATGGAAGCTTGTAATGAAGTGAGAAGTGAATCTCATCTTTTTCCTCATGTGGTGCAGCAAATGTTAGAGTGGTATTTGTGTAATCGTTCACTTGCTGCGTCGCCAGATTGTTTTCCTGAACCAAACCGAATTCGTCATAGGCTGAGACGGAATCTGCGCCTTCAAGGAGCTTAAGATTGATCTCGCTGAGCTCGCCAGCCTTGTTCAGTACCTTGTAGGAATCCGACACAGCTATCTGCTCGTTGCCCAGAACCTCGATTCTGCGCTCAACTTCTTCAAAGTCTAGAAACTGCGCTGAACCCCCCGTTTTGGATGCGTAGCACCATGCAGGTTGATCTGAAAACGCGTTTAGGTTGATCTTAGTAAAACTGTAGAGGCGCTTAGAGCCTTCGATTGTCTGGGTTAGATTGATGCCTTCTTTTTCATAGGAACCGCGTGTGTAGTTGAGAGTTGTGGGCATGGTTATCTTCACGTTCACCTCTGATGCATCATGAGGCAAACTCGGGTAAGCTGGGAAACTGGCGTTATAGAAAACTATCGTCACTTCTTCTGGGAATATGCTGAACGAAATGCTGTCGGAAAACACGAATGCAACCGTGAACTTGTACGAACCGCCGTTGCTGATATCGACGGCGGAGGGAAAATTCACTTGAACTCCATAGAAGCCTATTCTGCCGATTCCAACGTTGAGGTCAAGCTTCAACCTCGCGCTTTGATTTGAGTCTTTGTAGGCAAATGCGTAGGCTAGGTCCGACTGGTAGTTGAAAGGAAAGCCTAGAGTATATGCCTGAATGGGATCAATTGTGTCGCCCGGCGAGGTTGACAATGTGAGCGTTTCATAGATAACAAGCAGTCCGCTTTCCCGAATATCTACAACTTGCTCGATCTTCACGTCGAAGGGAGCTGGTGAAGCGGATGCTTTCGAGGCTGACATCAATGAGATTGTGAGCAATGACATTGCGCAGAGTAGAAAGAGAACGGTTTTGAGCCATGATTTGTTCAAAGCCTGCACCACGTGCTATTCCTATGGGTTTTTCTGATTGCTTTGCCGTATATCTTACGGAATGTGCTTATTTACTTTCCTTTCAGGCGTGGTGCCTGTGTAGGTCGCGAGAACAAACCGCAGGTCATAAGGTGAGACTATTCTGCGCGGGAATAGTAGTCGTCTTGCTTCTTAGGTCCAAAGCTGCGGACGCCCTTTGTCTTGAGCTGGTTTCTCAGTTTGTGCGCGTACTCACTTGTGATTTCGCGTCTTCTTTCCAAGAAATCCACGATTTCTTCCGCCTGCTTCTCACTGTCGCATCGACGAATGTAATCCACAGCGTCTGGAACGTAGTTATCGAACCGTTTTGCTGAGGCGCGTTCAGCAACACTAACGTCGGAGCGGACCGATGATATTTTGAAGCGATTCTCATCTGTCTCCATTTCTTCAGCTAGTCTTGGAAGCATCTTCTTGAAGCGTCTTTTTTCCAGCTCCATCTTTTCATCCTCTTCCAATGACTGCTTTTCATGCTTCAATGACTGTATTCATTACATCTAGTTTTTCTACAAGAAAACACCGGTATTTAACCTATTTGCACTAATTGTACAACAAAGCAGTCAGTATCTACAGTATTGTTTCTTAATGCTTAGGCGGGAACAAACTTCTGCAGAGGATCAGTCAATATGATCCTTCGAAGCTGGTGTATGCTCAAGCCTTTGACCATGTCTCCGTATATCTCACATTTGTCGGTTTCATCCTTTTTCTCTGGACTGCGAGCGATCAGTTCAACTTCATTCTTAGAAGGCAAGGTCAAGTATACGTGGAAAGCCCTTTCCAGTTCAAGTCCCTTCGAGACCATCTGCCATTGAGCTGTGCGAACTATGAGTCCATTCCTTGTGAGTCTCTCAAGAACCGTGTTTGGGTCTGAGGTGAAAGTTTCAATATCGATGTCGCTGTTCTTATGCGCGGTGCCTCTCCACACGCTGCCAACCAGTCTGGGATGAAAATCGCCTAGTATGACCATTATCCAGAGGGCGTCTTTTCTCATTTGAGTCAGTCTTTCAGCTCTTTCGGAGCCTTCCATTTCATCGGCCATTTTGTCCATTTCCAGAGCGATGTCTTTGTTGCTTGGCAACGATCTTGCTCCCAACGTATCAGCTGCCCGTAGTTTGGCTTGCTTGTACTCTTTTTCTTGCTGAGTGTACAGCAGGGTGGCGGCTTCTCTGGCAACCTGATATCTGATAAAGTGCGATGCTTGTTTGCGCAAAACTTGGCCTTCGCAGACCTATCCTGCGATAGTTGGCTGAGCAAGCTGTCCAGGCTGTGCGATTAGCTTAGATTTGCGGATGCCCACGTGGCGCATGGGTGCGACTTTCTTCGCTTCGTTGTATATGTCTGATGCTATTTTTCCCAGAACGACTTCTTGAACAAACTGATCAAAGGTCAGGGTTTTTGCCTTTTCAGTAACTACGCCTTTCATTATACCTCGTATGGCTTGCTCCTGAGTTGTTCTTATGCGAGTCAGCGTGAAAGCACATACCGCAAGGCGCACTTTGTAATCGTCCTTCGTAGCTACATTCTGAAGCATGTCAATCCTAGTAGTTTTTCTCCTGACCAAACTGCGCAAGTAGTCGCGGCTGTATTCGTGTCCCTTAAATATCGTGCGCGCGATCTTGCCCTCGATATCGGACACTTGAAAGTACATTTTCAAATATTGATGCGCAAAGTCATTGGTCAGGTCATACAAAGTAGCGTCGACAACTCTACCGACGAGCCTAGAGGCTTCGTCGGCTGGTATAGAGCCGAGTTCGGTTGCGCCAAAATACTGCGGTGCCACGACAGAGAACCAGTCTTTGCTCCGCCATTTGTCGTGTACACGCCTCTTTGCAGACATGTATTAACCCCTGTTGCGACTGAAATGGTTGGGGCGAGTATTAAAACCTTTATTTCAATTCATGGCTTGGCCATCTTTTCCATACCATTCATATAGGGTCGCAACGCTTTTGGTATGACCACTGACCCGTCTTCTTGCTGGTACTGTTCCAAAATGGCTATGATCGTACGGCTTGTTGCCAACGCCGTGTTGTTCAATGTGTGGAGGAACCCCGCAGGCGCCATGCCTTTCTTCTGTCGATATCGAATGTTCAAGCGTCGAGCTTGGTAGTCAGTGCAGTTGGAGTTTGAACCTGCCTCTCTGTAGACGCCGTCGGCCATCCAAACCTCGATATCGTACCTCTTTGCCGCCAGATTGCCGATGTCACTTGTGCATACGTTGACGGTTCTAAAATGCAAGCCTAATCCTTCGTAAAGGTCTTCAGCATTCTTCTGGAGTTCCTCGTGCAACGCCCATGAGTCCTGCGGAAGACAAAAGACGAACTGCTCAACCTTATTGAACTGGTGCACGCGAAACAGACCCTTGGTGTATTTGCCATGAGCCCCCACTTCTCTTCTGAAGTTCGTGCTGAAGCCAGCAAGCTTCACTGGTAGATCCTTCTGCTCAATAACCTCGTCCATGTAACATGCAGCTAATGGGTGCTCAGCTGTGGCAATCATGTACAGCTCATCACCCTCAACTTTGTAAAGCTGCTCTTCGAAGAATTCCAAGTCAGTTGCGCCCAAGTACGCTTTTCGACGAAGCATGAACGGCGGTTCAATGAGCAAGTAGCCTCGCTGAGACAAGAAGTCTGTGGCATAGCGTAGAATTGCCAAGTCCAGGAGAGCGAGGGCCCCCTTGAGATAGTAGAAGCCGTGTCCAGCGACCTTAGCAGCTCTTTCCGCGTCGATCAAGTTCAGACCTTGGGCAATGTCGAGGTGATTCTTTGGAGAAAACCCGAATTCGATCGGTTTTCCCACTACACGTACGATTTCATTGGAGCTTTCATCTTTGCCAATTGGCACGGATTCGTGAAGAAGGTTGGGCAGGCGATAAAGCAGACTGCTGGCTCTTTCCTTCTGGTCTTCGACCATTTTCTCAAGCTTGTCGATCTGTTCAGGTATGTTTTTGGCTTCGTTGACCTTCTCGTTTGTGTTCTTTCCCTCTTTCTTGAGTTTCGCTATTTCCTCTGTCACTATTCTGCGTTTGTGTCTGAGTTCGTTTACTTGGGTTAGAAGCCGCCTCCATTGCTCATCGCATCGTATCAGGTCTTCCAGTTGCCGTAGTACGTCAGGGTCTCTCCTCATCCTTAGGTTTTTCCGAACTATTTCGGGATTCTCGCGGATCAGCTTGATGTCCAACATTCTGAAGGATCAGCCAACCTTGCAGCTCAACAATGCGCAGGTCTCTCTTAATTGCCTTAGCATTACTGCTTCTCGGTTTGCTGAACAAGCGCGACGTGACCAGCAGCCTACCGATCGTCTAACGCTCCTTCACTACGGAGATTGATCTTTCAGCAATCGATACGGCGTCCAACAAGTCGTCTATCGTGGCGATAAACGTCAAAAGGCTTGATTTGCACTCGATACTTGTCAACACTTTTCTTCCTCGTTGTAATGTCTTAATGGTCAAGCCTTCAGGAATCTTCACATTGTCTGGTGAGACTGCGTCGGCAACAGCTTTGGCCTGTGTGTTGGTCTTGTATGAGAGCGAGATCTCAGCTTCCAAGTTTCGAGGATCCCAGCTGTTCGCTAACGAGTCCGTTCACCATTCTTATGAAAGAATCAAGCTCGGCAACTGGCACTTGCGCACCAGCGGCTATGTTGTGTCCGCCGCCTTTGCCTGAACACTTGGCAGCCGCAACTCGCAAAACCTCTCCAAGATTAAGCCCTCTCCGCACGACCACATCAATAGCTCGCGCTGAGACTTTGGCTAGGTTTTCTTCTGGCACAGTTGAGCAGGCTATTATCGGTTTTTCCGGCTTGGCTAAGTTGGTAGACAATATAGACGAAATTGTGCCTATGATCTTGTCGTCGATAACGTCCCCGCCACGCACCACGTAAATGCTATCTAGCTCTTCGATGCGACCCATGTTGGGTTCCATTATCCAGTTCAGATACTTAGTTATGGTTTGCCTATACTCATAAAGAACCGAATCGGCTTCTTTGAGAGCTGCTTCACGGTCACCCATGCAGATTGCAATGCCCAAGCTCGGTCTGTCCATTCGCCCTGTTGCGTTCAGCAAAACCGAGAACTCCCTAGCGTCCCGCAAAGGAGTCCAAGGTTCTTCATGAGTCAACGTGTAGACGTTTCCACGAAGGTTAAGCGCCGTGTCGCTAGGCAAGCCGCGTGACACCATATAGTCTGCTAGAGCGTTGAATAGTCTTCTTTTCTCGTCCTCGGAAAGATCTCGAAGTGCTCTCCACTTCTCACCTTTCTTGGTCGTGATGCCCAAACTTGCCAGCAACGCTAGGCTGCGGTCTTCCTCACCGCTTAGGCCAGCAATGAACGGCGTTGTCGTGCAAGCCAACGCTTTGTGAATTGGGCGTGTCTCTCGTCCGAAAAACATCAAGTCAGTTTCGGTTTTGAGACATCTATTGTCTTCTGCGTCTTGGAGGATCAGAGCATTCGGTCCACCGAACCTTCGCCGCTCATACTTGTCCTGCATGTCGCCGAGCGCACCCACAACGGCGATAGCCGCCAAATCCGTGTTGGCTTTGTC